>Ga0154798_1071_pt3 | contig 13375 bp, 13 predicted proteins | sample Rifle2008BG16ft_FD_105806 | JGI IMG/M metagenome (GOLD analysis project Ga0154798, IMG submission 105806) | Deltaproteobacteria bacterium RBG_16_54_18 | reverse complement strand
ACGGTTTAGCAAAGATCAACCCTCTACGCCGGCCAAACGTTTGGCCGATTTTTTCTTCGACTCCACGTTGCTTTCACGAAAGATGGTAACGCGATGCGCCTCGGGAGATCCGCCGCCATGGATATCCGAGATGGTATCCGCACTCTCCATGGCCAGTTTTTCCGCCAGCCGGTACATCTTGATGCGGTTGTCGACGGAAAATTTATCCGAACCCTTCAGGTACTTTTTAAGGAGAGGGCCGATCTCGGAATTCTCGAAATCGCGATCCGACGGCAGATCGGAGACAAATCCGCCGCAGACATCAACCATCAATCGAATCGCCTCCGCCATCTCCTTGCCCTCATGAATCTTGGAGGCATTGGCGAGCACCGTATCGATAAAATAGGTGCCGGAGGCCTCTTTTTTTCCCTCATACGATGAGGCGAGACAGCATCCATAGAGGGTCTCGGCCCGATGAATCATATCGATGACCTTCTGTTTGAGATGGCCGGCTTGATTCGTGCCGTTGTAATCCATCATCACGAGGGCGGTGCCGATCATACAATCAATCTTTCCCGCCTTGCATCCGCCGTGGCTCTGCCGGTGCAGCGACGAAAATTTTACGACCATATCTGCCGCGAATTCCGTCTCCCCGCACAGGAAGACCCGATCCCACGGGACAAAGACATCATTGAAGATGAGCGTGGGGCAATACTTCGAGTACCTGAAGTTGCCAAGGTCGCACCCGTCCATCTCGCGGGTATCGAGGCTGGAACGACCGACCACGTGGATCAGGCCCGGCGTATCCGACGGTACGGCAAAGGCAACGGCGTAGTCCTTATCCTCCTTGCGCATGGCGCGCGTGGGCAGAGCGATAATCTCATGGGAGGAAAGGGACCCGGTTTGGTGGGCCTTGGCCCCTCTGACAACGATGCCGTCATCCCTGCGCTCAACCACATGGAGGAACATATCCTTGTCCGGCTGTTCGTGAGGCGCCAAAGAACGATCGCCCTTGACGTCAGTCACGCAGGCGTTCGCCGTTAAGTCGTTCTTCTGCATGTATTTCAAGAATTTGATGAAATTATCGTAATAGTGAGTCCCAAATTTTTTGTCGACGTCATAGGTACAGATGGACAGGGTGGAGAGGCAATCCAGCCCCGTGCACCGCTGAAAGCACGTCCCGACCCAGTTCCCGAGCTTGCGGTTGAGCTTTACGCGCGCGACGAGGTCGTCGATGCTCGACGGCGGCAGGGTAAAGCGGTTAACCGGCTCGTTGATCAGCGGGCTTGTGGTAATTGCCAGGTCTTGAAACTCTTTCATCTCAGCAACTTCATAGGTCGCCGCAGTAGCCTCGATGCCGGCGCGCAGGCGCGGGTTGTCCACGATCGACGTGATCTTTTCCCCGAACATGTACGCCGTTGGCTTCAATTGCCGCAATGATTCGATATATTCCTTTTTTGTCTTAAGCCCCATTCTTGTTCCTCCTCAGTTATCGTTATTTAAATGCATGCGAAAATTCGGCAAGCATACCTTGTAAATCCTCTTTTTCTTCCAGCATCCGCTGCAGGCTCTGCAATACCTGTTTTTTTACGTTGGAGATATGGTGCGCCAAGATTACCTGCGCGCCGTGAAGATTTCTCGCCATGACGTAATCGAAGATCTCCTGGTGCTCCTGATCCACCGAGGTGAGCGACGCGATCGGGAGATAATTGCCGCCATATTTCAGAAATAAAAGATCAAAGATCGTACGCAGTATGTTCAAGTGCGTCTCTTTCTTGGCGAGGGCGGCCAGGGTCAAGTGAAACTCCATATTTTTAAACAACCGCTCTTTGAGATAGAATTCCCGTTCCGCAGAACGGTGCGCCGTGAGGGCCTGCCTCAATTGTTGTGAGCCCTTTTCATCCAGTTGCTCGATGGCCGCGGGTAACAGCGCCAGCTCCAACAATTCCCTCAATTCATATATCTCCTCCAACTCCTTGAGGCTGAACGGCTCTATGTAATATCCGCGGTTGGGGGCATGGCGAACCAAACCCTGAATCTCCAACCACTTAAGCGCTTGGATGATCGGGGTGGGACTCATCTGGAGCTGTTCCGCGAGGTCGCGATAGGCGATCTTCTGTCCCGGAACGAGTTCCTTGTTATAGAGCATCCGCCGAATGCCGTTATAGGCCTTTTGGCTGTGATCAGCCGCATCACGGCTTGTCCTTTGAACCGGCCCTTTCGCCATCCCTTCTCCCTATAGAATCAATTAAATACTTGATTTTATCTTTAATTACATATATAACCCTTGTCAAGGTTTTTTTGAGGTACGTAAACTATTTTAATAATGATATTAAAAATTAGTACAAAGGTGACTATTTATTATGAGACTGCATGAACATGAAGGGCTCGATATCTTCGAAAGTGCCGGCATCCCCGTCCCACGGCGGGGTGTTGCGGGAAATACCGACGATGCCTTGATCATCGCGGGTGAGATCGGCTACCCGGTTGTCTTGAAGGCCCAGGTCCTTGTCGGCGGCAGGGGGCTTGCGGGAGGTATACAGACCGTAACCACGCCTGAGGAGCTCGAAGATGCCGCGGGAAAGTTATTCAGTGCGGAAATAAAGGGGCTCCCCGTGCGCAAGCTCTTGGTGTGCGAAAAAGCCGACATCCACAGCGAACTCTATATGGGCATAACCATTGACGGCTTCACCGGCAGGCCGGTCATTGTGGTAAGCAAAGAGGGAGGAGTCCATATCGAAGAAACCGCCCGCATTGCTCCCGATAAGGTCATATCGTTTTACTGCGATCCCGCATTTGGATTTTACCCCTATCAGGCACGGATGCTCTTGCGGCGTCTGGGTATCGTAGAACGTCTCCTTGCCATTTGCGCGGATGTCCTCGTGCGTCTCTACCGCGCTTTTGTACAGTATGAAGCCCTCATAGCGGAGATCAATCCTCTGGTGATCCTAAAAACCGGATATCAGGGAGGCTTGTTGGCGATCGATTCGGTGATTGAAATTGATAACTCCGCCTTGAACCGTGTTAAGCTCCCTCTGCCGGAGATGATAGAGCGTATAGAAAACCCTTTGGAGCGCAAGGGGAGGGAAATCGGGGTAACGTATGTGGATCTCGGCGGCGACATCGGCATCATCTCCTCGGGCGCGGGACTCGGCATGGCAACGATGGACATTATCGGCGAGCGGCTGCGACCGGCCAATTTCCTCGAAACCGGCGGAGGCATTACCGAGGAATTACTGTACAAATGCATGGAACTCGTCATGATGAAGATCGATTTGCGGGCAATCTTTATCAATGTCTACGGCGGCATCAACCCCATCCACGAAGGCGCCCGCGGCGTGGTACGGTATATCAAGGAGCATAACGTCACCATCCCGATCGTGGCCAAGGCCCTGGGGAATCACCAGGAAGAGACATGGGAAATCCTCCGCGCCGGCGGGGTGCATGTCGTCACGGAGGCCCCCACGGAAATCGCGGTGGCGCGGCTCTTTGAGCTTGTGGGCGCACGGTAGGCGTACGCGAACGTAAGGGAAAAAAGACGAGGAGTATCGATGGGTATTCTGATTGATGACGCGACACGCGTAATTGTCCAGGGAATAACAGGCAAGATCGGCAGCACACAAACCCGCTGGATGCTGCGGTACGGAACTCCCGTGGTGGGGGGTATCACCCCCGGCAAGGGAGGCACGATCGTCGAAGGCCTGCCGGTATTTGACAGCGTCGCGGAGGCGGTAAAACAAACAGGGGCAAACGCCTCGGTTTTTTTCGTGCCGGCGGCATTTGTCTTGGACGCCTTCTATGAAACCGTAGATGCAGGCATAAAGCTCATCGTCATCGTACCCGAACATATTCCGGTCAATGACGTTATGCGGATGCGGGCTTATGCCGCGGCAGAGGGTGTCTTTGCGCTTGGCCCCACGACGCCGGGCATCTTGGTCCCGGGTAAGGGGAAAATGGGTATTATGCCAGGAGCCCTGTTCGCGCCTGGGCGGGTGGGCATCATTTCACGCAGCGGTACCCTCTCGTATGAATTTGCGGGCATCCTCTCCGAAAAAAAGATCGGTCAGAGCGCCGTAATAGGCATGGGTGCGGATCCGGTCATCCTGACCAACCTACCTGACATCTTAAGTCTGTTTGAGGCCGATAAAGGAACCGACGCGGTTATCATCGTCGGCGAAGTGGGGGGCACCCAGGAAGAGAAGGCAGCGGAGTTTATTGCAGAAAAAATGAAAAAACCGGTTGCGGCGTACATCGCCGGGAGACTTTCTCCTCAGGGCAAACGCATGGGGCACGCCGGCGCCATCGTCCGCGGCGCCGCGGGAACAGTAGCAAGCAAGTGTGAGGCCCTACAGACAGCCGGTGCGACCCTCTTAAAATCCCCTATCGAGGTTCTCGACTGGGCCGTAAACAACGACATCCGCTGAGACGGCTCTGCTGTAATCAACCATACGCAATAAAATAATCCTTCCCCCTTCTCCGAATTGGCGCGGGCAAGATTGTCAAGCGGGAACCGTGGTAAACAATACGGGAAAATAGTTGTGGCATGGATCGGCCATATTAAACGTCGAAAAAAATAGAGTAAAACAACGATTAAATCGAGCATTGAGTTGACACGGAGCATGCTTCTCTATTATCATCTTTATATTACCTAGGATATATACGGACGATGGAGAAAACGATTCAGGGCGATTTTGTAGAGATACTGAACAATGCCCTTGCCGAGATACGCGAGGGGAAGATAGAATTTCGTGGCCCCACGGAGGGATTTGTCAGCGTGATCTTCATAGAGGGAGATATTCTCCTCATTGAGTCGACATGGGGAACGGGCAACGATCAGCTCCAGAGGATACACGATTGGAAAAACGGAACTTGCATTCTTAAAGACATCACGCCGGAAGAAAGAAAAATCCTCGAGACGAAGTGGCAACGGCATGTAATACTCGAGCAGGCCGAGCATAAATCGAAAGGCACGATCGAATTGGATCAACCGGTTACCGTACAAACCTTGCTTAAAAACTTCAAACGGGAATCCCTCGATCTTGACGTGTTATGTGATGAAATCAATAAAAATAAATACTCCGGCGAAGCCAGAATTAGCACACGGGAGGGAAATACCAGTATATTGTTTTACCAGGGGGTCCCTTTGGTTTCTTCACGAGGTACGGGCTTAACCATGCGCGATGTTGTTGAGATAATGGACGTACCGGAAGCAAAGGTTAATTTCTATATCTTGGGCGACGAACTGACACACGCATTTTTATCCGTGTTGCAGGGACAACCGGAATGGCAGGGACTTTCCGTTTCGATGTTTCATCTCGACAAGATGCTGGACAAATTGATGGAGAAGAAGCCGACCGGCCACCTCTGCATACACAAAGAAAAAGGTGATCATCACTATGTTTTCTTTTTCCGGGGAAAATCACTGGGCGCCTATAATGTCGAAGACCAGTGGACGCCGTTAGATATTTCCGCGATCTGGGATGGCGCGAATCACATAGATTATTATCGGTCCGGCAATATAAAATCTCTTCTCGCCGCAGTAACACTGACAAAGATGGCCGACGATTTAAAGGATTTTATTCTTTTGTGGAATGGTCTGCTGGAGAACATGGCAAAAAAATTGGGAAAGAAGGCGGTTGAAAAATCTCTGCAAAAAAATTTTAAGGCATCAAAATTTTATGTATCCGATGGCATCACCTTGCAACTACTCAATATAACCAGTCAGAACGTCGAGGATGCCGTGGCGGCCTTTAAGCAGTCGGCACGCGACTTTCTGAAAGAGATAGCAGTTATAGTAGGCAAGGACTGGCTTGTTGAACAGCTCTCCAAGTTTGCACAATGGAATGATGAGCTTATTAAACAGTTATCCCTTGCGGAGGTATTCGTAGGGGAGAGAAGATAATATATCATCGGTATAAAAAAACGGGACGATGCATCATACCGCGTGCACCGTCCCTCCTGTTTTGAAGCTATATTTCTGCTTCGTTAGGGATTTCTTTTACTTGCTCTTTGGGGCCGCAGGAGCCTTGGGAGTAGCAATCTTAACGGTTAATGCTAAATTTTTTTCCGCCATCTTGTTATACTCGACTTTCGCAATATCCATTCCCACTTTGAGCTCTGCAAACGCTTTGACTTCTTTCCCCTTGGTGATCTTTGTTTTCTCGTCGGTGGCAAAGGTCATGACCTTCTCTTCTTTTTTTCCCTTTACCGTTACCATCTTTTTGACGTCAAACGTCTTGGCCACTGCATCGATCTTCGCAATGGCGCCACTGAACTTCTCCACCTTCGGTGCCGGAGTCGTCTTTGCCTTCTCTGCCGCTATAGCGCCAAAAGCAAAGGCAACCATCGTCAGTACTGCAACAAAAATCATTACTTTCTTCATTGTCCTTCCTCCTTCTTTCTTCTTTTCGTTGAATTTTTTTAAAGATCGACTATCTAAGTAATATAATATGCAAAAGGAGTGCCAAATAATGTTGGTACTAGAAAAATTTAACTATTTGATATGATTGAGTAATTTTTTTATAGTGAAGAACGCGGATCAAAAAAATGTCTTAAAACACCACACGGAGAAATAATTGTGTTGCAAATTGCAACGATCATTCCTTTCCCAATAACCGGTAGAGGGTAGTTCGGTCGATGCCCAGGATCTCGGATGCCTTCTTCTTGTTCCCCTTTACCTCTTCAAGCACCTTTAATACATATTCCCTTTCCACCTCTTTCAAGGATAGCGGTTTTTCAGAAGGCGGAAAGGCAGTCCTCTTAAACTCATCAAAGACTTTCCCGGGAAGGTCTTCAGGAAGGATTATGGGGTGGATAGAAAGGATGACGGCACGTTCCATTATGTGTTGCAGTTCCCGTACATTTCCGGGCCATGAATAGTGCGTGAGGATCTCGAGGACCTCCGGTGAGATATGAGAGATGCTTTTGTGGTTCTCTTCGGAAAATCGCCTCAGGAAATAGGTGGCCAAGAGCAGGATATCCTCTTTTCTCTCCCGCAGAGGAGGAAGGGCTATGAATACGACATTAAGCCGGTCGAAGAGATCCTCCCTGAATCTTCCGCTTTTCACCTGAGGTTCCAATAGTTGATTCGTGGCAGCGATCACCCGTACATCCACACTGATGCTTTCCATTCCTCCTACCCTTTTGATCTCGTGTTCCTGCAGAAACCGTAAGAGCTTGGTCTGCAGGGAGAGGTTGAGATTGCTTATTTCATCGAGAAAGACTGTCCCACCGTCCGCCTCTTCGAAGAGCCCCCTCTTTGTCACAAGCGCTCCGGTAAATGCACCCCGGACATGGCCGAAAAGCTCACTTTCGATAAGAGTCTCCGCCAGCGAGGCACAATCAACGGGAATAAATGGTCTCTCATTTCTATGGCTATTAAAATGGATGGAGCGAGCGACCATTTCTTTACCGGTGCCTCTCTCCCCATAGAGAAGGACAGTAGATTTCGTATCTGCTACTTTTGCGATAGTCTTATACACCTCAAACATCTGCGGTGTTCTGCCGATGACATTCTTAAATTGATACTTTTCTAAAAGCTCCTGTCGATAAAATTTATTTTCCTGGAGAAGCCTTCTCTGCTCCAGGGCCCGTCGAACCGTGAATTTGATCTCATCAAGCTTAAAGGGCTTGCTGATGTAATCAAAGGCCCCTTGGCGGATGGCCTCGATAGCGGTCTCTATCGATCCAAAGGCCGTAATCATAATCACCGTAGTTTCCGGTGCGCTCTTTTTGAACGATCTTAAGACCTCCATGCCGTCCTTATCACCCATGCGCACATCCGTAATGACGATATCAAAAAGATTGTCCAGCCCGCGCGCGATAGCCTCTTCACCACTCAAGGCGGTTACGACATCATAACCTTCTTTAGACAGCACCTCTTGGAGTAGATCGACGGCGACGGGATCGTCATCTACCACCAAGAGATGAGCCGATTGTTTATCCATCGATCCTCTTTCCTTGCGGCACAGGGATAAAGACAAAAAAAGAGCTCCCCTTACCAACCGTACTCTCTACCTCTAATCTGCCGGCATGTTCTCTGACGATCTTATCACAGATCGCCAATCCCAAGCCTGTGCCTTCACCCATTTTTTTTGTGGTAAAGAAAGCATCAAATATCCTCTTCTTTGACTCCTCGGTAATGCCGATCCCGGTATCAATGATCGATATCTTCAACCATTGCCCATTATCTGAAGAGGCCGGGGTGGTGTCCTCTTGGGTCTTGATCGTCAACCGCCCTCCATTGGGCATCGCGTCCAAGGCATTGGTGATAAGGTTGAGAAAGAGCGTTTGGAGATATGTGGGATCTCCGAGGACGGAGGGGAGGCTTGGAGCAAGCGAGGAGACAAGTTTCACTCCCCGGGAGTGAAGCCAGGGTTCTCCCAGATGGATCAATTCCATAATAATGCCGTTCACGTCAACGGGGTTCAACTGAGCTTTTGGTTGCCGAGTAAAAGAGAGGAGGTTTTTGACCGAATCTGCCAGCCGGTCCAACTGAGATTCGATAATCGCAAGGCGGTCTCTATCCGCAGGGAGAAGGTTTCCTTCCTGTATTATGAGCTGAATATATCCGGAAATGGAATTCAGGGGGGTTCCGATTTGGTGCGCCATCGTGGCCGCTACCTGTCCTACGGCAGCGAGCTTTTCGGATTGACCGAGTTGCCGTTGGGACTCAAACAGGGCCTCGTTGAGTACCCTCAGCTCTTCGTTCCTCCTGGCCAGCTCTGAGGTGGCGTCCTCAATCTTTTTCGTCAACTCCTCATTAAACCGGCTGACTTGGGAGAGGAGTTGAATATTTTGTTTGTGGGCCTCTCGAATCGTCTTAAGCATTCGGTTAAAATGTCTCCCCACTTCCCCCAATTCATCACGACTGCGTACGTTACTTTTAGCCTCGAGATCACCTTTTTCCGCCCTGGACATAGCCTCTACTATTTTCTTAATGGGAGTCCCCACTAATTTCCCAAAGAGGAGTGTAATCGTAACCAGAATGACGATGATACTGGAAAGAGTCAAAATAAAGACTTGATCTTTCTTTTTCGTCAGATAGCTTTGTGCCTCGTCCAAAAAACTGACGATGCGCACTCCACCGGTTATCCGATTCCCTGTGTGAAGAGGGACGATGACCTCTAACCATCCTTCGTCCTCTTTTTCACGGACGACGGTAAGGTTTTCGTCCCGTTTCAAGCGATGAATCTGGTCTTTGGATAATGTCAAAGCTGCCTTGGGGATGTCCCACTTCGAGGTAGAGATAAATGGTTCCCATCCTCTTACGGAAAAAAAGAATACATCGATCTGAATAAGACTGGGCCGACTCAATAACCACTCCTCTACCTCTTTATGGATGGAAGCAAAACTATTTGATCCCATTTCATCGGGGATAGCAACTTCAATCTGTTTGGCAATATAGAGATTCCGGTCTAAAAAAAGACCGATCTGTGCTTTTTTAGAAAAGTGAAAATCCAAATATGAGGAGAGAACGAGGACGCCGGTAACATTCAGAAGGATCAAAACCGTGATCTTTGCTTGCAGCCCAATATATTTTTTAGGAATCCTCCGGCTGGCCACGAATCTGATCCATCGGATAGGACGTGACAAGAACGCGTTAAAAATTATTTTTTTCATCGTTCGTTATGTACCCGCGAGCAGATTAAGCTTCCGTTCGCGCCCTCTTGCGCTCGATGATCTTGACCGTAATGACCCCCGCCTCAAATAGAAAATACAGGGGAACTCCCATTAAAGCCATATTAAAAACGTCGGGCGTAGGGGTAATGATGGCAGCTGCAATCGCAATGATGAGAATAGCATACCGACGGTTTCGAGTCAAAAAAGCGGCACTCACTACTTTGAAAGAACTCAAGAGGGCAAGTATAAGCGGAAGCTCAAAGGTAAGGCCAAAACCAAAGATGAATGCACAGCAAAAGGAAATGTATTTCCCTACAGAGATCATCGGCTTGATTTGCGCCGATTGATATCCCAGGAGGAACTGGACGCCAAACGGAAGCGTGACAAAATAGCAAAAAAGCGAGCCGCCGTAAAACAGCGCGAGAGAAGCCAGAAATACCGGAAACGTCGGCCTCCATTTTTTTAGTGGCAGCAGCGGCGCAAGGGCCTTCCAAAGCAAGTAGAAAATGATCGGCACGGAGAGAAAAAGGCTTGCAAAAAGGGTAAGCTTGAAAAGAGAAAAAAAGGCCTCGGGTATGGTAAAGGCGACCAAAGAGACCCGGGAAGAAGGTTCGGCGACAATAGCGACGTTCAAATTCATTTCATAGAAGTAACGAAGCAGGTGTTTGGAAAAAGGGGAAATAGCTGCCCCAATAAAAAGGAAAATAATGATGCTTTGCAGGAGGGCTTTCCGTAACCGCTCCAGGAATTGAAATATGTTCTTGCGGGCCATTATTTTATAGTTACACTTCCTCAGATAACGTATAGTAACTGTACCATAAAAGGTCCTGAGGTGGAAGATGGACGTCTGGTACCTTCACCTGCTGCAATGGTTAATTTTGCCGCAAGAATATCTTACTTGTGCAGATTCTAACTGCACGCAAGGACCATTTCTGCTTTTTATCAGCGTCGCATATATGCTACTATACTATTATTAATATCATGGGCTACGAACTCGTCGAACATACCGCCGATATCGGCATTAGAGTCTGGGCCGATGATGCAAAAGGGCTCTTCGAGGAGGCAGCCCGGGGGTTTTTTGATATCATTACCGATATCAAAAACGTTACCGCGCAAATCGAGCGCACCGTAACGGTACGCGGATCGGGGTGGGAGGAGGTAATGGTGGCATGGCTCACCGAGCTCTTGTACCTGTATGAGGTAAAAGGCCTCCTTTTTTGCGACTTTTCCGTCGCGGAAGCCGATCGAGGTAAAGTAAAGGGCATCGCACGAGGAGAACGGTTTAACGAGAAGCGCCATTCTATCAAGACCGTTGTCAAGGCCGTAACCTATCATCAGTTGGAGATACGAGAACAAGACGGGCGCTGGCATACCCAAATAATCTTTGACATCTAGGGGAAACGCCATCATGGCAGACAATGTTCAGATACACCTGAAAAAGATAGACACGTACCGGTGGTTGATGCCGCGCGAGGGAGGGATGCGCACCGACGGCATGGTCTATGCCGATGAACGCATGATGGGTGCTATCCAAAAGGACCAAAGCCTGCAGCAGGTGCGCAACGTGGCCTTTCTGCCGGGGATCGTCGGCCCATCCCTGGCCATGCCCGACATCCACTGGGGGTATGGCTTCCCCATCGGCGGGGTGGCGGCCTTTGACGAAGAAGAAGGGGTAGTCTCACCCGGCGGCGTCGGGTACGACATCAATTGCGGGGTGCGGCTCCTTTGTTCCGGCCTCGAGCGCACGGAGGTTCAGGCAAAAATCAGGGATATCGTGGACGCCCTCCTGGTCAATATCCCCTCAGGGGTGGGATCTCACCGCAAGGACCTCAAGCTCGAAAAAGGACAACAGCAGAAGGTCCTGCAAAAGGGCGCCCAGTGGGCCGTGGAACACGGGTACGGGAGTTGGGAGGACCTGGAACATATCGAGGAGCAGGGGCGCATCCCGGATGCCGATCCCGATCTCGTCTCCTCCAGGGCCCTCGAGCGGGGCAGAGCCCAGTTGGGGACGCTCGGATCAGGAAACCATTTTGTCGAAGTGGGGTATGTGGCTCAAGTGTACGACGAAGGTGCCGCCCGGGTCCTCGGCCTGGCAAAGGACCAAGTAACCGTCATTGTCCACACCGGCTCCCGCGGGCTGGGACATCAGGTATGCGACGATTCCATCCGGGTGATGCTCCAGGCAGCCCAGCGATACGGGATAGAGCTGCCCGACAAGCAGTTGTGCTGCGCCCCTATTAAGTCCAAGGAGGGCAAGGCATACCTCGCAGCCATGGCCTGCGCCGCCAACTTTGCCTTTGCCAACCGGCAGATCATCACCCACTGGGTGCGGGAGACCTTTGAACAGTGCCTTAAGCGAGGCCCCCATGCACTGAAGCTCAGCCTCATCTACGATGTCTGCCACAACATCGCCAAGCTGGAGACCCATACGTACGGCGGCAAGGAGCGGCGCCTCTGCGTCCACCGCAAAGGGGCCACCCGCGCCTTCCCACCGCACCATCCGGCAGTCCCCGCTGCGTATCAAGAATCCGGTCAGCCTGTTCTTATCCCCGGTGACATGGGAAGGTGTTCCTACGTCTTGGTCGGCACCCAACAGGCCTATGAGGAGACCTTCGGGAGCACCTGCCATGGGGCAGGCAGGGTCATGAGCCGACACCAGGCAAAAAAGAGCGCGCAGGGCCGCTCCGTGACCAGGGAGCTCGAGGCCAAGGGGATCTATGTGCGTGCGGCCAGCATGGCCACCCTTGTAGAGGAAATCCCCGAGGCATATAAAGACGTGAGCGATGTGGTGGACATCGTTCAGGGTGCCGGTATCGGGAAAAAGGTGGCGCAGCTTAAACCGTTGGGGGTGATCAAGGGATGACGCGGCGTATTCATGGACAGGTGCAATCGTGGAGAGAGGAGATAACGGCATGATAAAAGTCGGTGTCATTACCATCAGCGATCGAGGATTCAGAGGGGAGCGGGAGGATGCGAGCGGCGCGGTGATCCGCGAGCTGGTACAGGAATGGGGCGCCCAGGTGGAGCTCAGTACCGTGGTACCGGACGAGATAGAGAAGATTGCGGCGGTCTTGATACAAGCGGCGGACGATATGAAGCTCGACCTCATCGTGACCACCGGAGGGACCGGGGTGAGCCCGCGCGATGTCACTCCGGAAGCAACGCGTCAGGTGCTCGAACGTGAGATCCCCGGCATTGCCGAGGCCATGCGCAGTTCAGGGTTGAAAAAGACCCCCCACGCCATGATCTCCCGTGCCGTCTCAGGCATCCGCGGCCGGACCCTCATCGTCAACCTCCCCGGCAGCCCGCAGGCGGTACGCGAAGGTCTGGAGGCGATCCTGCCTGCCTTGCCTCATGCCATCGCTAAAATCCAGGGAGACCCCCGCGACTGCGCAGGATGAGAAGACAGCGCGTTAATGCCGATCCCGAAGGGTTTGCAAGTGACGGAAGCGAACGGGTGAGAGCACGCTCAGCACTCTTGGATGGAACAACTTCCCATTTCTTTTTATTTGCCACTGCCCATGTGTAAGGGATCGGTCGAAAATGCCATCGGCTTTATCAAACGCTACTTGCCAAAAAAGACGGACCTTGCCACAATTACCAAAGAGTAGATCAAGCGGATCGAAGATACACTCAATAACAGACCCAGAAAGGTACTGAACGATAGAACCCCGAAAGAGGTCTTTAACGAAAGTGTTGCACCTGCTCTTTAAATCCTGCTTTAGCGTTTAGACATGAGTGTTTAGAATTTATTTCTCCCAAAAGTAGTATTTCC
>Ga0154798_1105_pt1 | contig 13740 bp, 12 predicted proteins | sample Rifle2008BG16ft_FD_105806 | JGI IMG/M metagenome (GOLD analysis project Ga0154798, IMG submission 105806) | Deltaproteobacteria bacterium RBG_16_54_18 | reverse complement strand
GATAGGCTACGTGCCCGCAAGAAGTAGGAGGTCGCGATACGGCAAACCACCTCTCAACAACACCGTACGCGATTGACGACACTATGGAAGGGAAAAAATCGCTGTTCCTTAAAGCATAAATCGTACGCGTGTAGATCGCGAAAAAATGCTACAAAGAGCGGCCATACGCCCCCGTAATAAACCGCGGAAGCTCATATCGCCTCGATCATACGTCTTGACGGGTCCAACACTAATTCAAGGAAGTCGAAACTCTTCTGGGACACGGACCATCGAATAGACAATTTGAGATTTCAAACTGCGGTAACGAAATTCTCGCGAAGTCAGGGACTGAATTTCGTACTCGCTGCGATCAGAGCAAGAATTAACCACCCCATTGATGGTTTGCGATTGACAAATATTCCAGTAAATATTTTTTTTCACGCCCCATTTGTATTCTTCGACATATTCTCCCTGCATCGTATCGTCTAAATAGTACCGATGGACGTCCCGTGCGCTCCCGTCTGATCGATGGACGGTTAGCCATCGCCGGTGATTGAATGATTTCCCGGAAAATTGCCCAGAGTGTATTCTCTCCCCGTACCAGCTTCCGACAAGCATCTGAGATTTATCTGCAGCAATAGCAAGGTCTGCGTGACACGCCCATACGACAACGAATAATGCAAAAGATAAAACAAAAATTCTTTGGGCTCTCGATCGATATTTTTTCATTTTTCCCTCCTATCTATGTCTATATATATGCTAATATTTTATACTCGTTTAATATGCTTAATAGGTACCATATAAAACGGCTGTAAAACAAGAACTGAATTGGGTTTAGGTTTTTTGTATCCATTGCAGCTTCTTGTTCGACAGGTGATCTACTGATCCCATCCTTTGATAAGGCAGTAAAGGACATAAATGCCAACAATGGTGCCGATGGGAAAACCAAATAAGAGGATTACGCTATATCCAATCCCCACATTCCGTCCCCATTCTTTATGTTGCTTGATTGCCCCTCCGAGGGTTAACTGGAAATACACAAATAACACAATAAGTACGAGCACAATCATCAGCACGGCAATGGGCCCTGCTTCAGCCGGTTGCGGCTTAGCAATCAAGGGAACTAAAACAGCCGCAGCAATCGCAAGCACACTAATGCCGGAGATCCAAGCAAGTAGGCGAATTATTCTTCCGGCCTTTGCATAAAGCTTAAGTCTTTTAGCCATTTTCTCCTCTTCTTCAACGACGTCAAGCTTAGATCGGAAATCGAACGGACCTATTTCTTTTCCACCAGCCTTTTAAACTCATCTTCATCAATGATGGTGAGGCCTAGCTTTTTTGCCTTGGTGTACTTGGAACCGGGTTCTTTTCCGACAACGACGTAGTCTACCCCCTTAGCTGCGCCTGAGGCAATCTTCCCGCCGAGGGCAAGCACCAGGTCCTTGGCCTCGTCCCTCGTCATCCCTTCCAGAGCGCCGGTAAAGAGGAAGGTCTTGCCCTGCAAAGGCATTGCTCGCTTGGCGCTCTGCTCGGCTATCGTAATACCTGCCTTCTGCAGTCGTTTGATCACCTCGCGATTTTTTTTGTCCTGGAAAAACCCGTACACGCTCTGCGCCACCTCCGGCCCAATGCCTGGAATCTTTTTTAGCTTCTTGACAGAAATCTTATTGTATCGATCGAGTGCTGGCAACTCGCGGGCAAGTACCTGCGCGATATGCTCACCCACATGCCGCATGCCCAAGGCATAGAGAAAGCGAGCAAGCGTCGGGTGCTTGCTCTTTGCCAAGGCCTTGATAAGATTTTCCGCCGATTTTTCCGCCATTCGCTCGAGCAGAGCAAGGTCATCACGGGTCAAATAATAGAGATCAGCAACGTCCTTGACCAGACCCTTGTCCACCAATTGTCCGATGAGCTTTATTCCCAGGCCGTCAATGTCCATGGCCCGCTTGGAGGCAAAGTGCCTGATCCTCCCCTTTAATTGCTCAGCGCACGAGATCCCGACGCAGCGGTGGGCGGCCTCACCAGGCAGGCGCACCACGTCAGATCCGCACACGGGACAGCTCTTCGGCATGATAAATCGGCGTTCGGCACCCGTCCTTTTTGAGAAGATGACCTTGACCACCTCCGGTATCACATCCCCTGCCCTGCGCACCACAACGGTATCGCCGATCCTGATGTCTTTCTTATCAATTTCATCCCGGTTGTGCAGCGTTGCCCGCTTGACCTCCACGCCGCCGATCCTCACCGGCTCCATCTCGGCGACCGGGGTCAGCACACCGGTACGCCCAACCTGAATCCTGATATCGAGGATCTTAGTAGTCTCCTCTTTTGCCGGAAATTTGTACGCCACGGCCCACCGGGGGCTCCGTGAGACCTCACCGAGTCTGCGCTGGAGTGCAAAGCTGTCCACCTTGATGACTACACCATCCATTTCGTATGGTTGTCCTTCGCGCTGCGCATTGATTTCATAATAATAGTCGATCGCCTCTTGAATATTCCTGCATCGGCGAACCAGGGGATTGGTCCTCAATCCCCATTGAGGAAGGGTCTGGAGGACTTCCCATTGGCTCTCAAACTCCTTACCTCGCACCTCCCCGACTCCGTAACAGAAGAGCTTGAGAGGTCTTTGCGCGGTAACGGTAGAGTCGAGCTGACGCAGCGACCCGGCGGCGGCATTACGGGGGTTGGCAAAGAGGGACGCGCCGATCGCTTCCTGTCGCTTGTTGAGAGCTTTAAAATCGGCGGCCTCTATATAGACCTCGCCTCTGACCTGGAGTTTTTCTGGAGAAGCTGACTGGCGTTCAATGAGATGCAACGGTATGGTCTTGATTGTCCTCAAGTTTTTGGTTACGTCCTCGCCGGTAAAACCATCCCCCCTGGTAGAACCTACAACGAACTCCCCCTGCTCATAAATCAATTCGACGGCGAGCCCGTCTAATTTGGGTTCCGCTACATATTGGATTTGAGTATCGATCTTAAGAAAGCGCTTAATCCTTTGGTCGAAATCAATAACCGCCTTTTCTTCCATGGCGTTGGCCAAACTCAGCATCGGTATGGTGTGGGGCACCTGACCGAATACCTCTAAGGGAACACCGCCAACGCGCTGGGTGGGTGAATTGGGGATCTTGAGTTCCGGGTAGATCTCCTCCAGCCCTTCCAACTCCTTCAGGAACGCATCATAGGCCGTGTCGGAGACCTCCGGGTCGTCCAAAACATAGTAGCGGTAGTTGTGATACTCGATCTCCCCCCTGAGCCATGCTGCCCTTTTCACCTGTTCACGCGGCGCCATTGTGTTTTCCTCGAATTATATGCCGGTACTTTTGCCAACATTGTAGATTTGACAGTATCCTTTGTCAATAAACTGTGAGATGAGAAATCCGGGTTGACTTCCGCGATTGCTTTGGGCACAATAGCAAAGGAAGTGGATAGGTCCCTGGTGGGCCTCCTGGACTTCAAATCCAGCGGCGGGTGTCAGACATCCGCGGCGGGTTCGATTCCCGTACACTTCCGCCATTGTTATGTTTCACAGGAAAGGAGAACACTATGTTTGGTCTTGGTATGCCTGAGCTCATCATCATCCTGGTTATCGCCTTCCTTATATTTGGGGCCACTCGGCTTCCTGAGATCGGCTCAGGTATTGGGAAGGCCATCAGAAATTTCAAGACATCAATTAAGGAAACCCCGGAGATCGACGTCACACCGAAAGATGATGATAAAGGGATAAAGACAAAAAAAAATAAATAACCGTGGGGCATAAAATCGTATATCTGGGATTTGGCTCAAATCTCGGTAATAAGGAAGCCAACTGCCGGCGCGCCCTTGAGCGGATCGCGGCATCTCGGAGCAATACGATTCAAACCATATCATCTCTTTATAAAACGGAACCGGTAGGATACCGCGAGCAAGATTGGTTCATCAATTGCGTGGCAGCGGTAAAAACCACGCTCGCCCCACGACCCCTTGTTGATTTTCTGCAGGCGATCGAAAAACAACTAGGAAGAAAAGAAACATTTAAAATGGGGCCGCGCCGCATTGATTTAGACATACTTTTCTATGGTTCTCTTGCCGTGGCTGAGATTGATCTCATCATCCCGCATCCCCGTCTGCATGAACGTGGTTTTGTCCTCGCCCCTTTGGCGGAAATAGCCCCTGATGTAGTGCATCCGATCTTGCACAAGACCGTCAAAGAACTCTTTGAAGCTATAGGAACAGAGGGGGTGGTGGTATATTCTGCCCCACCTACCATAGCGGTGTCATCTTTTTCATAACCAGAAGAAGATAGATCGACGTGGCTATTGAATTCATCAGTACGATCAGCGAAGGAAACAAGATCTCCGGGATACTCCATCTCCCGCGAAACCCGTCACCCCCCTGTGTCATCTGCTCGCACGGGTTATTCAGCAGCAAGGAGAGCGAGAAGTTGCTAGAGATAGGAGAGACCTTCTCCGCCCAGGGAATCGCGGTGTTCCGCTACGACCACCAGGGGTGCGGTGAGAGTACAGGAGACATCAGTACGACGACGACCTCGTCACGGCTACAAGACCTCACGGCAATGGTTGACCTGGCCCTGCGGCATCCCCTCGTGGGAAATCGCCTCGCTCTGCTCGGCAGCAGCATGGGGGGTTTTATCTCGATATTGAAGGCTGCCACCGATGACAGGATAAGGGTGCTCGCCCTCTGGGCAACCCCTGCCCGCCTGGAAAGAAACACAGAGACGACGGATGAGGAAACCCTGTTGCACAGGATCTTTTATGAAGACGCGACACAGTATGATGCCGCAAAGGCGATCAAGAGATTACACAACTGTCTCTTGTTACACGGGGAATGTGACGAAACTGTCCCCCTCGCCCACGCGCGGGAACTTTATCACGCGGCAAAAACACCTAAACACCTGGAGGTATTCCCCGGGGGGGATCACCGCTTTACCAACCCACAGGATCGCCACCGGGCCATCCTGCTAAGCCTCGCGTGGTTTCAGAAGTATTTGTGACCGATACCGGGAAGTGCAACGTTGGGCAGTGCCCCGGGGAAAAATTACCTTTTCGTTAATAATCAAACTGAAACCGTTGTTCCTCAAAAAGCCGCAAGCAGGCATTGACCACCTCGGCATCATACAGGATGTTTTTATGCCTGGAAATCTCTTCTAAAGCAACTGAGACGCCGAACACATCTCGATAGGGACGGGGAGACGCCATGGATTCAACGACATCAGCCACTGCTACAAGTCTCGCCTCCAGGAGGATCTCGTCACCCGTAAGCCCTCGGGGATATCCGGAGCCATCCATCCGCTCATGGTGTTGCAGTACGATCTGCGCTACGGGCCAGGGAAACTGTATCTCTTTCAATATATCGTAACCACTTTGTGGATGAATTTTTATGGTATCATATTCTATTGTCGACAGCTTGCCGGGTTTATTTAAAAATTCAAGCGGGACATGCATCTTGCCGATATCGTGAACGAGCCCGGCCATCCGTATACCCTCAATTTGTTCTTTTGTAAGCCCCATCTCCGTAGCAATGACGCACGCCAAGCGGGTAACCCACCGCTGATGAGCAGCAGTATAGGGATCTTTCAATTCGAGGGTCGCTGACAGGGCATTAACCGTGGCCACGAGCATTTCCTTAAATTGGTCTTTGACCCTCTGCAGTTCTTGTTCCGGTACCATACCCCCTCCCGCAATCGATTTCGGCTGCGTCCGTGCGGAAAGTTTGGCCTTAACCATGGCCAGGGTAGCCATGGCGGCAAAACAGGTGAGTAAGGCACTATCCCTCTTACTGAATCGTTTTCCCGGCTCGGTATGGGCAAGACCGATTACCCCCATGACCTCCCCTTCGACAACGAGCGGCAGGGCAGTAATAGCGCAAATAGGGTCCCACCGGGAATCGGGATGACGCCCCTCCCACGTTCGATAGTCATTTCGTGAGAGAGGTTTTCCCGTTTTTAAGACCGCTCCGGTCAACCCCACACCCTTTGGCACATGATAGCCGATATGCGCCTGGTGAAAACCAATGCCCTTTCGTAATTCCAAGGCGTCCGCATCGGCATTGTAGAGATAAAAAAAGCCGTCTTTGGCCTGGAGCAGGCCGGCGGCACGGGTAATGATAATCTCCATGAGCTCTTCTACGTCTAAGAAACCCATCAGATCAATTACCGTATCACACAGAATCAGAAGGCTGTCATAGTGAGCTCGAAGTTTAGTGTCCGACCATCCGTGCTTAATGTCTGAGAGCTTGGATACGTTAATCAATTGACGAAGCTTAACCAACCCATGAATCAGCTGATTGCCATTTTTCCCCTTATGCCCTCTCACCGTTGATTCCTCCTTATAAGGAAATTAACTTTCACCACAAGCACACCTTGTACCGGCATATCGGAAACACACAAAACTGAAGAAGTAACGCGTAGACACCTTCTCGCGGACACGCAACCGTATCCTTGAAGGGTATAGGGGGGGAATTTTTTCGTAAAAAATATGTATTTTTTTTAACTAAAATTATCCTCTTTGTCAAGCAAAATATTAATGATTGTGTGTAAATTTGACGTGGGTCGATAGTATTCGCTCGACTAAAGTGAACCAGGGAGAATATCCCTGCCCCATTGAAATTACCAGCGTTACCGAGACATAAACTGCCGCAGCTTAGTCGGATCGAAACCTCTCAAGAGGCAAAGGAAAACCGACAAACAGATTCATAGTCACAAAAACGGCAGACCTCCTCATCCGTAGCCGGGTAAAAAAAAGGAGCCTCGATCATATGGCGAATGAGGTAGGCAAGTAAGGTGGGAAAGACCTGGGAGAACCACACGCAGACATCATCGTGCAAAACAACAAGCCGTGCCGGCAGGATAAAATAGAGCTCTTCTCCACCCCGTGCCAAATCGACATAGGCCGCAACCATCTTCCCTAAATCCTCCTGCCTCTTTGAGGCCACGAGCAGGACATAGAGCGGGAGCTGCAGGTCTTTGATCACTTTTCTGACGGCCTTGAGACCATCGAGATCAAGATCACGCGGCAACGAAAAAGGAACGATCTTCTTTTCAAAGTGACCTTTGCTAAAGGGGTCGAGCCACCCCGTCTTGTAGTCCAGGATATACCGGTACTCCCCCCGTTGGTCAATGCGGTCCACCTTGCCGTAAAAGGTAAACTCGTTACGATCAAGGGTGATGGGTATTCGATATTCCTCCTCAAGGGCATCAATAAATGTCTTTTCCGGCATCCGTGCAAGATACTGTGTAAGTCGATACCGGGCGACATATTCCAAAAAAAAACGCTTTTCCGGGGCAAGCGTCTGGTACATCGTCGATTCCCTCACCTGCCTGCTGAAGATAGCCAGTAACCGTTCAGGGTCGTTTTCCGCAATTGCACGATAGGGTCGTTTGCGATAGGGAGAAAAATATTCCTCGAGGCTCTGATGAACAATATCCCCCAAGACGGCGGCATCGATGTCTTCCGGAACAGTGCGGGAGGGTACAAGCCCCAACAGGTAACGATAGAAAAAAATCAGCGGGCATCGCAGATAGGAATTCAGCAAGGTCGCCGAAAGGCCATGCGTACTGCTCCACGCAACAAGAAACTCCCGTATCTGCTGATGGTCCCGACCTCGCTTCGTCATCCCCTCATCTCTGCGAAAGGCATCAGCAACGATTGGCAAGGGGGCGTGTGAGACGGCATTTTCCAGGACTATTCCCCGTTTTTTTTCTTCCTGCCAAAGCAACGATTCGATAAAACGACTGCGCACTTTTTTCCCTTCCAGGCCCGATGAAGTCGGCATGGTAGAAGACTGCCAGATGAGGTGGACATCCCGAGCGGTGGCAATAAGACGCTCGAAGTGGTAGCGGACAATGGCCTCTTCCCGTTCCCTGCCGGCGAGCCCCAGGACAACCTTGAGTGCCTCGGGGAGCAACGGATTGATCTCCTCCTGCGCCGGCACAATATCTTCATTCACATCAAAGATAATGACCCTCTCAAACGAGAGGAGCCTCGTCTCTAAAAGCCCCATGATTTGCAGGCCGACCAAGGGATGCCCCTCGAAGGGAGTACGCGCCATATGCAAGATCTCACGCAGCAGGGCAAAGAGGAGCCTCGATTCCATGGGCTGCCGGGCAAAAAGGGCATCCTCCAAAAAAGGAATGACATGCCCTTCCAGGGTATGAATGAATTCATTATCCAACGGGTGATCGCGCAGAAAGAATTCTTGTTGCACAAAAGGCAAGAAGATAGCACGCACGAGCCCCTTGAGCACCGCCGCCATCGCCACGGGGGAACTCATATCCTCCCATGGTGCGACCAGGCAGCGGTTTACATCGCGTACGTAGGCCTGCGCCTCCTCCGGCTCTATGCCTTCGGCAGCCAAAAATCTCCTGTCTCGTTCGAAGTCGTCGGAGATGGTAAGCGTATCCACTAATGTCATGAGGGATACAAAGGGTTTACCGTAATGTCGGATCCTCTCTTCCAGTAAGTGGAGGACGATACGTCCTTCCTTTCCCGATGGCGTCGGGAGCCGTCGCACATAGGGATGCCGGATAAAGGTGAGGTAGTCTTGATAGTAATACGCCCCCGATTCATCGCGCCCTTCCTGCATCCGCATGCATTGTTCGAGAAGCGCGGCAAGGGGGGTGCGCTCCATGGGATAGCCGAGAGAGATATTAACCGGCATCTGATGCGGTAGGGTATAGAGCGTGGGGATCAAGGCAGACGGATCGGGGAGCACGATGGCGCAGTGGTCGGGCCGCTCAATCTCCGCCGGAATGATTTCCTGCGCCTGCAAGAGCTCGGCGTGGAGGTCATACGACTCATAGAAATGCAGCCGGGGGAAAAAGGCGATGTTGTCACCCACGGTTTTCACCTCTACCCCCCACGCGTCCTGCCAGCGCTGGTACAGGGGAGGGAGTGCTCCGGGATCGGCATGCCAAAAAATCATGGCCCCCTGCGAGAAGAGGTGTTTGAAGATCTGTTCCTCGGCGTTGGTCAGGGCGTAGAAACCGGCGAGATAGACCGATTCACTCGCCACCGAGGCCTCCCCTATTCGCTCTGCCAGCAGTCGCAGCCGTTTCGCCGGCGTCGTGAGCCCCCTCTCGAGCAGAAGGCGATCAAAAATGGCATATATCTCTCCTAAACCCTCTAATAAGGCCCTGGCATCCAACGGGACCTCTCCAGGATAGGGTACGTCCTGCGGGAGGATCAACGCCCGGTCTATCTCCTCCAGGAGCGCTGCCAAGCGTATCCCCCAGGGGAAAAAACGATCCCAACTGCCGGCAATACTCCCATAGATGGGGCTCCCTTGCACTGCCTGAAATAGGATCCAGGCTTGATCAGGCGGGGTCAGGGAACGGCGGGGTGGGGTTTCCAAGAGCACCCCCTGCTCTGCGACCATGTCTTCGATGGCGACCAGCCGTGGGGGGAAAAAAGGCCCGGCTCTCTCGGCGCTGATACGGTGGAACAGATAGTCACGCAGGTAGACGATCCCCCGGCGGTGCGGGAGCACGACCAAGACCCTCGCAAGGGGAAGGGGATCAGTCGGGGAGAAAAAACGCGTGATAATATCCTCGGCGAGCTTTTTGAGAAAGTTCTCTTGCAAGGGGATGATATAAATTGGCTTCATGGTATCGCCACCACCGCTGGTTCGTCGATATAGAGGATATAACCCTGGGTTGTTCTCTGGAAGATCGCCTGCACGAGCCCCCGATAGAGCACCACCTGTTCACCATGCCCCGCCTCTCGTTTGCCCACCTTGAAATCGATTACCTCGAGCACGTCGGTGCCGATTACGAGACGGTCTATGCGCAGCACCTCCCCCTGGGCATCGACTACTTCCATCTCCCGCCTGTTCACAACACCCGGGGTAAACCACGCTTGCACCTGGGGTAGGGTAAGGGCACGCACCATAGGTGCACAACACTCCTCCTCGATGTTCCAGCGCGCTGTATCAACCTGATAAAGAGAAAAGGCCTGTTGGACAGCTCGTTCGACATCCCCTCTGTCGGTAACGTGATCCAAGAGGGAGAAGGCACGATGGATGAGCTCTCCCCGTAACGCCGCGCTGATCCGCTCCTCATCCTGAAAAAGGGAAACGGGGTGGTGTTGAATCCTTATGTGGGGTGATTTGAGACTCATGCGACGGCATATCCCTTCCGGATGAGCATCTCTCGCAACCAAGCAGCGAGGTAGCTCCGGTCGATCCCCTCACCGCGCGGATTGGGCAGGCTTGTCTCGTAGAGGTAAAGTTCCTCTTCTGCCCTGGTCGTAGCCACATAGAGCAGGTTTAAGGACTCCAGGACATCGTTGACCATCAGCATCATGCGCTCCTGCTCCAACTCTGCCGACAGGGGACTCTTGAGGCTCGCGAAGCTTCCGTCGGCGAGCCTGGCAAAACGGGGCCGATCAAGCCGCCAGTTGGTAAAGGGAACAAACACAACGGGAAATTCCAGGCCCTTGGCCTTATGGATCGTGATGACCCGCACGGCGGCGACTTCTTCCGGAAGACCGATTTTTTCCTCTTGTCCCGCCTCCTCCCAGAACTGGAGAAAATGTGCGAGGCTCCGCTGTCCTTTCGTCTCTGCCTGATAGATGAGCTCAAACAAGCGGTAGATAAAGACGGCATAACCGGGGAAACGCTCTATGACCCGAAACTGTTCTACTACCTCCCGCGCAAGATCGTATGGGGTGACAAACCCCACGCGGGACAACAGCGGTTTGATGAACTGCGCTGCGACTTTCGGAAATCTACGCTCAAATACCTTATAGAGCGGCGGCTGCCACCGCCCTTCCGCGAGAAATGCGTCGAGCTCCCCCTCGGGTAACTCGGGAAGGCCGCGAAAGAGCCGGCTGGCAAGCGCCCCCCAGAACGAGAGATCGTCGAGCGGATAATCAAGGAATCGCAACAAGGCCATTATCCCCTTGATGATATCCGAGCTTTTCAGTCGCAGTGAATTTTCTGTAACCACCGGCAACCCGGCGGCCATGAACCATGCCGCAATTGCCTCGGCATCCTTATTACGCCGTACGAGCACGGCAATCCCCTGCCCATCTCTCCGCTCCCAGACCTCGCGCACCTGGCGGAGAAACAGGCTTTTGACCGACTCTCGCAGTTCCTCTGACGAGGCAAGAAAGGAAGCAACTTCAACCCGCCCCTGTTCCTGCGCATGCACGAGGTGTGGGGCGATTGTCTGCTCCGCATCCTTGAAATTACGCGTAAGGCATTGCCCTAACAGCACGAACGCCTGCTCCGGTGCCTTATCGCCAAGGATGATTCCGGCCATGTGCCGCGAAAATTCTTCATCGGCGAGAAGACGGTAGAGCCCATTATTAAACGTAACAATCGCGGGGCGCGAACGATAATTCACCGTGAGGTGCTCACCCGTCTTCCCCTCTGCCGTAACACTCGGGAAGTAATCTGACGACACCTCATGAAAGAGACGCCAATCACCTCCACGCCATCCGTAGATGGCCTGTTTCACGTCACCGACGAAGCAAAGACTCCCCCCCGTTGCCAGACCCTCTTCCAGCAGGGGAAGGAGGACCGCCCACTGCGTGCGGCTGGTATCCTGAAATTCGTCTATGAGGAAGTGTCGTACTACGGATCCCAGCTTCACAAAGGCATAGGCGCCGGCCCCTTCACGCCCGTGTAAGTATTGCCAGATCAAAGAGTACCATCCGCGTCCTAAAATCAGCCCTTCCCGTTCGGATAATAACTTGATTTCATGCTGTAACTCCTCCAGCGCCCGCATATAGGCATTGACCTTGGCCCTGGCCCGGGCCCCCAGATAGGCATCCCGTACTTCTTTGAGCTCTGCATAGAGGGTATCCAAACGGGCCACGCATCCCCCCTGGAGCTCCCTGGCCTTGCTTGTGAGAAGTTCATGAACGGTGGCCTTGATAAAAAAGGCCTTTTCCAGATGAGCTATCGGATCGGTGAGATAATCTTCCCGATAGGTATTATGTTTAAGATATTGCATCACCCCTTCGTCTTGCAGCGCCCGATACAGCCCTTGGGCCTTTTTCTGGACGGCTTCTTCCGCCTTCTCGAGGTCAGGTGGGGCACACGTCGAACACGGGATGTCCGCAGCCATGGCATAGAGCTCACGCAGCCGCGCTCTGATCCCTCGTTCCACCACGAGTCCCCTCCCCTCCTCTATTTCCAGGTACGTCTCAAGGAGTTGCCTGAAGAGCAGAAAGAGTCTATCATCCCGATCATTCCAGTCGGTATGTGAGAGCAAGCGATTGATGCAGAGGTCGAGGATGGTATCCTGCTCAAAGACCACCTCCAATTCCGGACGCAACCCCATCTCAAGTGAAAAGGCCCTGAGCAGGGCATAGACAAGGCTATCAATCGTACGCGCGTGAAAATCGCTAAAATGCACCAGGATGATATCGAGCCAGCGAGAGGCATCGATCGGGTGCAAGCCCGTCTCGCGCGCTAACCGGCGCCCTTCCTGGTCTTCCAGGGCAATCCGCTTCAGGGCAAGAATGATACGCTCCTTCATTTCCGCAGCGGCCCGGTTGGTAAACGTAATGGCCCAAACCTGCCGGATGCCCTCGGGCGCAGGCTCGCACGATGCAAGGAGCGAGAGAAAGCGGATGGTGATTTGATAGGTCTTGCCGGCTCCGGCAGATGCCTCGACGCAGTGAAGGTGGGGATATATCTCTTGCCTTAGGAAACCCATAGAGAATGTGTTATGCCTCTATCTCATACTTATAATCTCGATAGTGCCAGTCCGGCTACCCGAAACCCGTATACCTCAAATTGGTCTTGTATTGTACCACAATCCGTATGCGGCTGTTCTATAATCACAGGATAACATCTCATACACGAAGCTGCTGTATAAGGATTCTTCTTTTTTTCCTGTATCGGGCGCGGTGTGAGAAAAAAATATGCAGTTAGAACTCTCTATAAATAAATCGACCGGATGCATGTTAAAAATATCCTGTAAATTCAATCTATTGAAGGTCTCGAGAGCGGCCGGTTTCATGGCATGGCTATTGCTGTAAGTTGCTTGACTTGATAAGGTGCAGGGCTATATCTTATTATTCATATAATTCATATTATTCATATACCTTGGTCGCGGGCCAAAGACGTAAAAACGGTGAAAGAGGTGGGTTATGCATGGCTTTTTTAAAGGAAAGATTTACGGGGTTGCGACTATTGGCGAACGGGGACAAGTTGTCATCCCTGCCGAAGTAAGAAAATCTTTGAGAGTCAAACCAGGCGATAAATTAATCGTTCTCTTTCGGCCAGATAGAAAATTTATTGGTCTGATGCCGGAGGAAGACATGAGTAGATTCTTAAAACAGGCCTCGAAATTTGTATCTCAATTAGAAAAAAAAGTCTCCGGGACGAGAAAGAATAGGGGGTAAGATGAAAGGTTTTTTGAACTTTATTTTGCTTTCTTTGCTCGTGGCTGGTTTGCTTCCCACCGGGGTGAGAGCTGAAGAAATACTGACCTGGCAGGATTGTGTCAAAGAGGCGCATAAGAATCATGCCGATCTTATCTCCGCGCAAGAAGTCGTAAAGCAGGCAAAGGCCGATAAAATGATTGCCACCAGCGCTATCCTGCCGCAGATAAGCTCTCAACTGAGTGAAGTCACCTCGAAGCCAACATCAAACAGTATTTCGAATACGTATGCTTATGGGGTATCGGCACAACAATTGCTTTTTGACGGACTCAAAACTCCCTATGAGATAGCCGCCGCCGCGAAAAATGTAAAGGCAGCACAATATAATTATGACGTAAATGTAAAGGCAGCACAATATAATTATGACGTA
>Ga0154798_1093_pt4 | contig 13779 bp, 13 predicted proteins | sample Rifle2008BG16ft_FD_105806 | JGI IMG/M metagenome (GOLD analysis project Ga0154798, IMG submission 105806) | Deltaproteobacteria bacterium RBG_16_54_18 | reverse complement strand
TTTTAGAGGGGGACATGTCAAATCAACGTAAATCCAAGAGGTTAGAAATTGTCATACCATTGCGCATTACCTTGCTCGGTCTCGGCGCACAATCCCCGACAATCGAAACGCGGACTCGCAACATCTCCGCCGCCGGCATATCAACGCAACTGTATGTGGTATTAACTAATAAAGGTTTTATAATCAGGGAGGGGGAAAAACCGGTAAATCTAATTCCATACCTCGTCCAGGGTAGCAAGGAAGTAGCGGTGGAAATCACCGTACCCCCACAGGAAAAGCAGGTACCGGCGCAGGGAAAAATCACCTGGTATACCCTCGAGTCGCGGCAGGACTCGTATGTTTTGTCGGTAGGCATATCCCTCAAAGAAATGGCGGCGGAAGACAAAAAAATATGGTCACAATTCGTGCGTCGGAACGCCCAGGAGACCGGAATAGCCTGGCTGCATTTACAAATCTGGGGCATAGTGTTTTTTGGCTCAGGAATTGTCCTTTGTTTTGCCGGTTTATATAAAGGATTATTCATAATTGCGCGGATCGGTATATTACTATCTCTCATTGGTTTGATTGGCTTTATAGTGGCATGGTGGAAACATCGGAGTTTTATGATCTTAAAAAAGTTCAAGTTCTTTAAATAACCGTTGTTGTACAGCGGTCCAAGATACGCATAAAACGCCTAAAAAGCGAGGAGGTTATAGCGATGTTAAAAAAAATAATCATTGCGGCATCAGTTGCCCTGTTCTGTTTTAGTAGTATGTCCGCCTATTGCCAGCAGATAAGGGCAAAAACGGATGATGGTAAAGACGTGCTCTTGTATCCAAATGGCACGTGGCAATATGTAAAAACAGAAACACCCGAACCTTCCTCATCAACGGCCAAACCTCAACCATCAACCCAGGACACGCAAGCACAAACGCAACCCCCCACCCCAACCGTACAGGCCACTCCCCCTGCGCAGGCCACTCCCACCGTACAAGCCGGTCCAACTGCGCAGGCCACTCCCATGGCACAAGCCAGCCCGACCGCGCAAACCACCCCCCAGGTACAGGCCACTCCCCCTGCACAGCCCACCCCCACTGCGCAGGCACAGTCTACAACACCAGGCGTCACACCTGAGGTAGCGAAAAAAGCGATCAGGGGTAAGCGAGGTACCTATGAATTACGCTATGATGAAACAAAATGGAGAGTGGCGCAAATCAAATTTAATCCGTCGGCGGAATTTTGTTTTATTCATACGGCCGGGGACGCCTATGCCATGATTATTGATGAAACAATGCAAATGCCCCAGGACATGCTAAAAACTATGGCATGGGAAAACGTCAAAAAAACCGTCCCCGATGTCCACATCACCGATGAAGGGAAAAAGACGATCAATAATAACGAGGTCCTCTATATGAAGATGGAGGGCACGTCGCAGATGAAGCCGGTCACGTATCTGGGGTACTATTATACGGGTAATGGGGGGACAATCCAGGCAATCACGTACGCCGCACAGGATATCTTCGTAAAAATCGAACCTGATATGGTTGATTTTTTAAAGGGTTTCTCCATTACAAGCCCGGCGCAGCAGGAAATAAATTTCGCCGATGGCAGCAAATATATCGGCACGCTCGTCAATGGTAAGATGCAAGGCTTTGGGACATATATATGGAGCACCGGAGACAAGTACGTTGGTGAGTTTGCCGACAACAAGGCAACGGGAGGTTGGTTCTACAAGCAGGATGGCCGTAAGGCACGGTGTCACCAAGACGAAAATGGTGCGTGGGTCATTCAAAATGAATAAAAGGCTTGTTCCATTGTCGGACCCGTACTAACCGTGCATCACCAGATCTGAATTATATGATTATATGGAAAAAAGGGCCGATCTCTATCGGGATATGCCAGAGGAATAAGTGAGCATGACGCAAGGGATGGCATTGACCATCGGGCTTAACGCCGTTGACCCGAGGCACTACGAAGGCTGGAACGGTACCTTGAATGCCTGCGAGGCGGACGCCCGGGACATGGCGGCAATTGTCCAAGCAAAGAAGTTCAAGGTCAAGACCTTGTTGACCAAGACCGCCACCAGGTCGAAGGTGACCAGGGAGATCGCAAACGCCACTACGACCCTCAAAAAGGGAGATATCTTCATGTTATCCTATTCAGGGCATGGCGGACAATTGCCGGACCTCAATAGCGACGAACCGGATGCCCAGGACGAAACCTGGTGTCTCTATGACGGAGAACTGGTCGATGATGAGCTGTATGCCTTACTGGGGGAATTCGCGGCAGGTGTCCGTATCGTCGTCTTTTCCGATAGCTGCCACAGCGGCACGGTCGTGAAAATGGCCTATTATCACACGGCACGCGGTCTCGCAGTTGACACCCGCGGGGTGCACGGGGTGCAGTATCGTTACATGCCCGCAGATGTGGCCTTACGCACCTATGGGAAGAACAAGGCTTTTTATGATCGGATATTAAAAAACGCTCAGCTCAAAGGTTCACGCGAGACGGTAAAGGCCGCGGTATTATTGCTTTCCGGCTGCCAGGATAATCAACTGTCGGCCGACGGAGATTTTAACGGCTTATTTACCGCGCAGTTGCTCCAGGTGTGGAAAAACGGCTCTTTTAAGGGGAATTATAGAAAATTCCACGCGGAGATCGCACGCCGGATGCCACCCGATCAAACACCCAATTACTTTCGTGTCGGAAAAATTGATCCTCAATTTGAGCAGCAGACGCCATTTACTATCTAAAAGAATATCGCTCGCGTTATAGCGGGGGCACTAACCTTTTGGGGGGGATAGATACCATGAGTAAGCAAACGAAGAAACGAGCGATGGGTTGGCTGCCGGACTATCCTGATTTTCGTGACTATACGATTGAACAAGACGACATTTCCCCCAAGCTGAAACAGCTTGGGCAAAAGGATTCCGTATACGGGATGTTGAAGAAGATCGGAGTGGCAGGGGCACCAAAATCATCACTCCCCGCCACAATCGATCTTAGGACGTGGTGCTCACCCATCGAGGACCAGGACACGCTCGGTTCCTGTACCGCGCATGCCGGTGTCGGGCTCGTGGAGTATTTTGAGAAGCGGGCCAGCGGCAAGTACCTTGACGCCTCGCGGCTCTTTCTTTACAAGGTGACGCGTAACCTCTTGAATTGGACGGGCGATACAGGCGCATTTCTTCGCACGACCATGGAGGCACTGGTACTCTTCGGCGTCCCCCCGGAAGAATATTGGCAGTATGACATCACCAACTTCGACAAAGAACCAAGCCCCTTCCTTTACGCCTTTGCCCAAAATTACCAGACGATTTCCTATTATCGCCTTGATCCGCCGGAAACAACCGCCGAGGTCTTGCTTGATCGCATCAAACACTTTTTAGCAGCGGGTCTTCCCTCAATGTTTGGTTTTACCGTTTACACCTCTATTGATCAGGCCGAGAAGACCGGCAAGATACCCTATCCGGTTGCCGGAGAAAAAACCCTTGGCGGGCATGCTATCGTAGCCGTTGGGTATAACGATCAGATGAAAATTAGACACGCGCATCAAACAGCACGGGAAAAAACGGGCGCCCTGCTCATTAGAAATTCATGGGGAACGGGATGGGGAGACGAGGGTTACGGATGGCTACCGTATGAGTATGTGTTGCAAGGACTTGCTATTGATTGGTGGTCTATCCTCAAAAATGAATGGGTGGATTCCGGGGTATTCAAGCAGTAGCGGTTCTCTGAATCGTATGCCTTGATGGCTCTTTACATCTTAGGCCGTGCTCGTCTCTTCTGACTTTGTATCTGCCGTGTCCCCCTCTTTGGCCTTTGTCTTGGCCTTAGTCTGTTTTTTATCCTTATAATCCGTAGCGTACCAGCCGCTTCCTTTCAAATGAAACGAGGTAAGCGATACGAGTCGCCGTAATTTCCCCTTACACGCGGGGCACGTCGTGAGGGGTTCGTCGCTTATCTTTTGCGTCTCCTCCATCGCACGCCCACACTTGGTGCATTCATACTCGTAAACCGGCATTTCTACCTCCTCTACCTCTAGACTAATATAATTTCCCCCCCCTGTCGTGTCAAGTACCTATAACGGAACAATAGCTTCGGTCATAAGGAGAAATTTTTCTTGACAAATGCCTTAATCTCAAATAAATTGCTATAATTCAAAAAAAATTCCTTCACTTATTCAATATGCGTACCTTCCAGATACTAAGGAGGTAAGTGTATGCCTGCCAACAAGATAGTGGTGCACGAGAAAAGTGGCAATATCTTAAAGGGTACCACGGCCGATTTCTTTCCGAAAAGACCTTTGTTCCATCTTGCCGTGGGCGGCATCCATGGTGAGGAGATCAAAAAGATCGCGGTTGAGCAACTCAAGGCAATCTTCTTTGTGCGTGATTTTAACGGTAATAGGGATTACAAAGAAATGAAGGACCATGCCGATCGACCCGTATCAGGCAAGAAGATACGGGCTACTTTCAAGGATGGGGAAGTCATCTCCGGTCATGCCCATTCCATCAATATTGATCAACCGGGAATATTTTTAGTCCCCGCTGACCAAAAGAGCAACAACGAACGGGTATTTATCATCTTTTCATCGCTCAAACAATTAGAAGTAGATGGCTCTCTAGTAACGCTTTCATCATAACGAATTGATCCTCGTACCGGAATAAACCTGAGCGTCGATATTCCCCCGCTCTCCTCAAAAAGGTTTATATCACAAATCGGTACTGGTTCAGTACAGATCATAGAGGTCCACCATGTACAAAAGTTATAGAGTGCGGGAAGTAAAGAAGGGCAAAAAATGGGTCTGGCCGGCAATCGTGATCTTGATACTCGGCACCGCCTGTTTTGGGTATTTTTCCGAATACAGGCCCCGGGTGAAGGCAAAAAACTATGCCTCATATGTAATGGTTACAGTGACCGGCGTGGAATTTAAACTTCAAAACTTTATGGCGGGGGATGCCGGCAAGCAGGAAAAGATTTTTGCCTCGATGTCCTCCCTGTGGAATAAGTTTGAAAAAATAGATCCTCCGGACGAAAACCGGACTTTCACGATTATGTGGAAAATGGCAAAAATATTTGAATATACAAAGAAGTTTATGGAGCACGAACTCAAAAAAGGGGGTGGATTGACGACGGCGGAGGGTACGATATCGCCCAAAGAAATCGCCGAGCGTATATCGGAACTTAAATTTTTTATTGACGAGACCATTGAGTACGGGAATTTTAAGAGATGGAACTGACGGCCCGGTTGCATCAATATAAGATAAATGAATGATATATCATAATAAATCTTTCGTATTGACTCGTTGCAAAAAACCGGATAGGGTAAAATTCGTACATAGTGAGGTGCCCTTGGCAAAGGGCTTAAAAAAGGAATCCCGTTAAAAACGGGAGCGGATCCGCCGCTGTGATCCCGCCCTTTTCAGTTTTGCTGAGAAGGGAACTCTTTTAGCAGTGAGTGCCACTATTCCGAAGCATCGGGACGGGAAGGTCGCTAAAAGGGCGGGAGAGCCAGAAGACTTGCCTTACTATGCTTCACAAAAGGGTCTTCGAAGGTAAGGCCGTGAAGGGAGAAGATGTTCTTGCATCCCCGGTTTTCCCTTGGAGACCGGGGATTTTATATGCTGAAAATTAATCGAAAACGTTCTCTGCAAGCCCTCCCGGAAAACACCAAGAAAAGCAAGATACAGGGTTTCTTCTACGGTGCCTTGGTTTCCATGGGTATCCACGGCGCGATCATTTTTTTACTCTTGGTCACGTCACCGGCCCTGCTTCACGTCCAGGCCATACCCGGATCTATCGCCGTATCGTTGGTCACGGAAGGCCATCACCAGACCTTGTCGCGACAAGCCGTGGAACCGGCAAGGAGCCTCCAACCTGCACCCCAAAGGCAAGAAACCACTGGAACAGCTCCCCCCCTTGCTGTTGAGGCCCAGACCATGACCCCGGGAGCTGAAGACGGCTCACCGGGAATACGCCATGCAGACAGCAGGGGAGACTCCCCTCAAGTCACTCCCCAATACGGGGGAAACCCCAAACCGCCCTATCCCGAGCTTGCAAGACACCAGGGATATGAGGGGACGGTGAGGCTTACCGTCGAGGTGCTTGCCAACGGCTGCGTGGGAGAAATCACCATCAAAAAATCATCTGGTTACGAAATATTGGACCAGAGCGCCCTCATGACCGTCAAGAAATGGCGCTTTACCCCCGCACGATTTGCCGGCATCCCCGTCAGATCAACGGTCGTTGTGCCTATCACCTATTGCCTAAAAGGGTAAAAGGCAAGGAGATACGGCAGCCCCCTGTGAGTCGTTGTTTAAACGACCTTTCCTAAGGCAGGCAGGATAAGAGGCCTTCCCTTGAGCGACGTCTTCATGATATTCACTGATATCTTATAGACCTCCTCGATAACCCCGCGCGTGAGGACCGCCTCGGGACGACCGATCTTACGCACGCGGCCTTGGTTAAGAAGCACGAGCCTCTCACAGGAGAGGCTCGCCAGGGGAAGGTCGTGTAACACCATCACGATGGTGAGGGAATGCTCTCTGTTGAGCTGCCGCAGGAGGTCCATGATCTGTACCTGATGCCCGATATCGAGGTGCGCCGTGGGCTCATCCAGGAGCAATAAACGGGGCTCCTGGGCAATGGCCCGGGCCACAGAGACCAATTGACGCTCACCGCCGCTGAGCTCCCCCATCATCCGTTTCTTAAGATGCCCGATGCCGGTCAGTTCCATGGCCCGCTCGGCCACCTCGACATCCCGTGTCGTCTCCATAAATTGCAGGTTGCCCCGATAGGGGAGCCGCCCCAACACAACAAACTCCTCCACGGAAAAGAGGGGCGTCTGGTCCGATGATTGTGTGACCACGGCCATCTTTTGCGCCAGCTCGCGGCGCGTGATTTGTTCTCTTCCCCGCCCCTCAAAGGTAATATGCCCCTTAACAAGGGGGAGAAAACCGCTGATTGCCCTGAGCAGGGTGGTCTTCCCCGAGCCGTTGGGGCCGATAATCCCCAGAAACTCCCCCCTTTCGATCCGCAGGCTCACCCCTGTCAGGACCATCCGCCTGCCATAGCCACTTGAAATGTCCTTGATCTCCAGTATCATGCGGGCCTTCAAAGCGATACCCCCTTCCTGGTCAAGGCATAGATAAAGACCCCGCCCCCGAGCAGACCCGTGATCACTCCGACCGGCAGTTCCGTCGGGGGCATGATAACGCGTGCCAGCGTGTCGCAGAGGATGAGAAAAACGGCGCCTGCCAGGTACGAGGTGATAATCAATATCCGGTGGTCCCCCCCGACGAGAAGACGCAGGAGATGGGGGACGATCAACCCGACAAACCCGATGATCCCCGACACCGAGACACAACATCCGGTAACAAAAGACGACAAGAAAAACAGGACCTTCTTGAGCCGCTCCACCTTTACCCCGAGGTGAAAGGCCTCTTCCTCGCCGAGCGACAGGGCATTGAGGTCCGCCGCATAGAACAAGGCGCAGAGCAACCCCCCCAGGGAAATTGCCAGTATGACCCATATCAGGGCAATATTCGGCTCCTGCAAAGAGCCCATGATCCAAAAGATGATGCCGTGGAGGTCTTCTGTCCTGGTCATGGCCATAATGAGCATAATGAGCGACGACGTAATAAAACTCGCCATGACCCCGATGAGGAGCAGACGGGAGAGCTTGAGCATCGCCACCCTCGTGCTGAGGAGATAGACTACGGCCATGACCCCCACCCCGCCGGCAAAACCGCTCAAGGGGAGAGAAAAAAGGCCTAATCCGGCGCGTCCGCCGACGACGATATTCAGGGCCACCCCCAAGGCCGCCCCTCCGGAGATGCCGAGGGTGTAAGGCTCCACCAGTGGATTGCGAAACATCCCCTGGAGCACCACCCCCGCGATGGCCAATCCCCCGCCTACCGCCAGACCAAGGAGGATGCGCGGCAGGCGCACGGTAAAGAGGATCGTATAGTCCGGTGTCCCTCTGCCGTGAGTGAGAAGGAAAATGACTTTTTTGAGCGGGATGTGCACCCCCCCTACACCCAAGGAGAAAAGGGCAACGAGGACGAGGAGCATGGTCAGATAACCAATCCATCCCCACCTCGCCGTTTGTCTATACGCTGCCATGGAATAACCTCGCCAGTTCTTGCACCGATTCGATAAAGCTGAGGGGCGTAGGGCTGCAAAAACGATAAGGATCCACAATGTAGATCCTCCCCCTCTGCACGGCCTTGATGGTCTTATACCGCATCCATGCCGCCTTTTCCTCCTCGCCGGCCAGCCCCATCTGAGCGATAAGGATGATATCGGGATTCCTGCGGACCACCTCTTCACGGCTGTAGACGCTTGTTTTTACCTCGTGGGCGATATTGACCCCGCCGGCAAAGGCGACGCAATCGTCGAGAAAGGAATCCTTGCCGACGGCAACGAGCGGGCGTGTCCCGATCTGGACAAAGACGCGTGGCGCGGGTAGTTTCCGCACCCTTGCCGCGATACCGGCTACCTGCTCCTCCGCGCGTTTGACAATCGCCTGTGCCTTGTGCTCGGCCCCTACTAAACGGCCGAGCTGCAGAAAGTCATCGCAGAGCCGCTTGAAATCGTGCGAAGGCTGAAAGACCTCTACCCTGAGGCCGACTGCCCGCAACTTTTGTATCTGTTTATGGTCGGTGAGTGGAGAGGCGATAATCAGATCGGGTTGCAGGCTGATGATCCGCTCCACATTCACCTCAACAACGGCCCCTACCCTCTCTTTGGATTGCGCCTCAGGGGGTCTTTGACAATAGATGGTAACCCCAATAAGACGGTCTTGCACACCTAAATCATAGAGCTCCTCAGTAACATTGGGGACCAGGGAGATGATCCACCTCGGGGTTGTGTCGCGGGGCGCAGCGAGGAGATGGCCGGGTAACAATGAAACCAAGACACCGGCGATAGCAAAGATGATCACCCCCCTTGCTACCGCCATCCGGCTCGTTAACAAAGAAAGGAGAGCTGTCAACATCAACCTTCGCTTTTCCCCGGCAGATCGCCCCATTTTTCTTTTATGATTCGCCAGTACACACCTTGTTTATAAAAAGCCTAAAATTTAACGCTCAAACCGCCCGAGAAATTTACTCCGGGCGAGGGGTAATAATTCCTCGCGCCGCTCGTGGGGTTACATACACCATATTCTGAATATTCTTCATTGAATATATTGTTCACCCCCACAAAGGCGGTAATGAATTTCCATGTATACGAGACCTTGGCGTTTGCCGTCATATAGTCACCCAGTTTAGACACCACATTAGGCTGATCACTGATAAACCGCCGCTCACCCACATAGTTGGCCCAGAGATCTATTCCAAGGCCCTCGAGCGGGGTAACACCGACACCAAAATTTACCTTATGATTGGGTACACCGGGCACCTCATTCCCCTTATATGTGCCTGCCGTAATCTTCGCCTCGGTATACGTATAATTTGCCCAGAGTTTAAGCCATTCCCACGGTTTTGCCTCTGCTGAAAACTCCAAGCCCCAATGGCTGGTCTTATCGTAGTTGTCATTGGCAAATGTTGATGGATTAAAATAAATCTCCTTATCAAGGTCTGTCCAGAAGAAGGTGAGTCCCGCCCTAATTGCCTTGGTAAAAAAGTGATCCACCCCGACTTCATAACTAATCCCCTGCTGGGGTTGCAAGCTGGTATTGAGACCGGTCCAGACTGAGAAGTACTCATCTATGGCAGGATAACGATAAGAATTCGAGATCCTACTATATACCTTGGAATTATCCAAAAAAAGATAGGTAAGACCGACTTCCCAGGAATGCATGGTATCGTCCTTTCTATCATTAAAAGAAGACCAGCCAAAAAAGTAGCTTGATCCCTGAAAATTGTTTTCTACCGACTCATAACGGTAACCGCAAGAAAAAATCAGGTTCTTCAGGAGAGAAAAATCATCATGAAAATAGAGCGCCCAGATTTGTCTCTCTATATCCGCAGTTTTTGAAAGAAATCCCATGGCAGGATCACCATAAAGTGAGTCATGACCCTCAATTTTTGCATTAGACCAGTAATAATCGAAACCAGCGATCAACTTGTTATGAAAACGCAAAAAATCCTTTTCCCAAATCCACCGTGGGACGAAACCAAAGGTTGGAATTTTATTGTCTTGATCAGCTGTCACCGACGATCCGGTGAAGAAATCTACGTAATGCACTTCTGACATATTCACCCGATTCCTGTAGGAAAAGTCCATAATAATTCTCCCCCACTTCTTCAGGTCGAGCTCTCCGTTAAATCTGGCGAAGTAATCCTCGGTCCACCCCTGATCATCCGGGGTCTTGGTATCATTTCTATCCGCCCACGTATGCAGGTCTTGATGACTCAGGGCGCCGGGCAGGCCGTACTTATCATAATGGTAGTTACCGGAGACATCGAGCTTGATGAAGTCTCCGATATCATATCCTATGCTCGCGCCGTAGTCCTGCCCGTCATAATTGCCGTTATCACGGAATCCGACAGTGTTTTCGTGTCTCGCGTGAACTTCATAACGAAAATCGCGCACGGTCCCCTGAGACGATGCCCTTTGGATATTCAACCCGTAGCTCCCCCCCACTGCCTCCGCCTGGATAGTTGGCTTCCCCGCTCCCTTTTTGGTAATGATGTTTATTACCCCGCCGACGGCGTTATCACCATACAGGACGCTGCCGCCACCCCTGATCACCTCAATCCTCTCAATTTGATCGAGGGGGATCTGTGACCAGTCGGTGCCGCTGATATCAATCGCATTCACCCTTCTGCCATCTACCAGGACCAGGGTATTCATGGATGCCGTTTCACCGAATCCCCGGATGTCTACAGATGCCCCCTTGGGGTTTGCCGTTGTGTTGGTCACCGTTACCGAAGGAACGCTGCGGAGCACATCGGCTACGTTCTGCGCATTGGAGCGCTGGATTTCTTCCTTGGTTATTACAGAGACATTATAAGGCACCTGGCGCTCCTCTGCCTTGTCCCTCGTCGCGGTGACCACGACCTCCTCAAGCTCTACCCCCTCTGTTTGAGCGGCGCCTGCCTGCCCGATGATTCCCAGGCAGATGACGATACTTCCCAAAACACCGATCCAAAGCCTTCCCATAGTACACCTCCCGAATAAGATTGTTAAAAAATAAAAAAACCCTCAGGTAATAAACCTGAGGGCTGCACCCAGTTTCCTTCGCCCTTATACCACCACCCCCCCCATCCTCGAAGGGGATGCCGGTCTCTGATGTGGGCAGGTCTTCTGGCTCCCGGATCATCCTACTTGCCGCGCCTTCCCAGCCCGGTCTTCCGGACAAGTGGCTCAAGCAGCTTTCGTCCCCGGTCACAGCGGCGGGACCGCTCCCGCTTTTCACGGGATTCCCTCTTATGCCGTATCGGCACCCGCATCATGAGGAATTATTCAATTGTCAGTCTCTCATTAACAGGAACCGCCTAAGCTGTCAATACCTTTTCGCGAAATCCTTTGATCTTGGCAAGCTGCGTTGTATACTAAAGCATTACAGAGCCGAGGGGCAGCTCATCGTATCATATACTGTTTCTCAAGAAGAGAGGTTAACCTATGAAAATTATTATCTATTTCATTTTATCGATATTCATCTTTTCTTTTACGGGGTGCGCCGGATCACCCTATGGCAATGATACTTTATTTCAGATATCTACGATTAACGCATTAATGGATGGGGCATACCGAGGGGAGATGACTATCGGTCAGCTGAAACGATATGGTGACTTTGGGATTGGAACCCTTGATGCCCTCGACGGGGAGATGATCGTTCTGGAAGGGAAATTCTATCAAATCAAGGCCGACGGTATTGCCTATCCTGTCCCCGACTCCATGACCACCCCTTTTGCCGTAATAACGGTGTTTGATAACGACAAAACCGTGCCAGTACAAACCGGAATGGACTATGAGGGAATGCAACACTATCTGGATGAATTGATCCTGGATAAAGGCATCTTTTACGCGGTTAAAATCGCGGGTACTTTTAAATATATCAAGACCCGCAGTGTCCCCCGGCAGAAGGAGCCCTACCCTCCTCTTATCGAGGCGGTAAAGGGGCAGACGATCTTTGAATTTCACGACGTCAAGGGAACGATCGTCGGTTTCTGGTGCCCGGAATCTGTCAAGGGGGTCAATGTCCCCGGCTACCACTTCCATTTTATCACGGCGGACAGAAAGGCCGGCGGCCATCTCCTCGCGTGTCAGATCAAGGACGTAACCATTGACATCGACTATACCACCGAATTTTACATGGTGCTGCCGCAACAGACTGGAATGCTCCTTCAGTCAGACCCCGGTAAGGATCGCGGTAAGGAGTTGAAAAAAATAGAACAGGAGTAAAAGAGGTAACCGTATGAAACTTGGTGTCATTTCTGAAAATCTGCTTGAGCGCCTTCTGCTGGCAACCAACCTCGTGCCGAGGCCGATATTCGATACGCAAGTAGCCTTGATGCTGGCCCGAACCGTGATGGCCGGAACAAAACTCGGCATCTTCGAGGCGCTCGCACCCGGTCCGCTCACTGCCGTTGAAATCGCGGCACAGTGCCAAACCGATCCCCATGCAACCATCAAGCTCCTCAACGCGCTCGTCGGCGCTCAGTATCTCCGCATGAAGAAAGACGGCTACACCCTCACGTCCTTGTCTCGGAAGTGGCTTCTCCGGGACAGCCCCCGATCAATCTACGACAAGATGCTGTTCCACTTTACCGAGTGGGAATGGATAGAACACTATGAAGAGTACGTGCGCACCGGCATACCGCTCAAGATTCACGCAATGTTGTCCGACGACGGATGGGGGATCTATCAACGCGCCATGCGGGCGGTGACGCGTTTTCAGACTTTTGAGGTCGTGTGGCGGACGCCGATGCCGAAAAATCCGCATGCCATGCTCGACGTCGGAGGCGCACACGGTCTCTTCTCCGTCGCCTTCTGCCGCCGTTACCGTCAGTTGCGCGCCGTCGTCCTCGACATCCCCGAGGCAGTCAAACACGCCGCACCGATGCTGGCCAATGAAGGGATGGGCGACCGCGTGGTGCATCGCGTCGGTAACGCCCTCACGGACGATCTGGGAATTAACGAGTGGGATCTGATATTTATCTCGCAGTTCGCCCATCACTGTGACGAGGCCACCAATCGCGATCTCGTGAAACGGGCGGCGCGGGCATTACGCCCCGGCGGTGTGCTGGCAATCCAGGATATGCTCCGCCCCTCATCCGCCAAAGAGCCGATGCTTGTTCTGCTCACTGACCTCTACTTTGCCAACACGAGCCAGTCGGGGAGTTGGTCGCTGGCGGAGATCGCGGACTGGCAACGCGCAGCCGGCTTGCAACCGCTGCGACCCACCCGTTTCCGTTCCCTGCCCGGCGCCAGCCAACAGGCAGCGATGAAACCTGCACTCAAGGCCCAGCAACAACGTCGAGCTAAGGACAGTAAACCACGCCGCAGCGGTAAAAAATTGCAAAGATAATGCAATCGTTGCCGAAAGAAAGGCGCTCATCGTATACTTTGACCTCGAAAAGAACCGCTCCGTGCCCATCCAGGGAAAGATGCGGCACAGTCTACAACGATACCAAAGGTGATTGACACCCCCTCATAATTAGATTTATGATGCTAACAACAGTAGAATAACCTTAAAAGTAAATGTTTTGCCGTAAGAAATAATGCGGATGAAAATTAACATTGAAAAAGAGTTCGCAGCCTGTGTCCGAGCCCTTGACGGTAAAGTGCTTGATGATATGCCGGGAAACCCCTTGTTTTCTAAGGCTGACTATTGGTTCCCAACAG
>Ga0154798_1110_pt2 | contig 13956 bp, 12 predicted proteins | sample Rifle2008BG16ft_FD_105806 | JGI IMG/M metagenome (GOLD analysis project Ga0154798, IMG submission 105806) | Deltaproteobacteria bacterium RBG_16_54_18 | reverse complement strand
ATCCTGTTCACCCTGTTTGATTCGTTTACGTCCGAGCGTTGCCACCGTCTGCCCCTTGAGAAACCTCAGCTCAGGTGGGGCAAACAAGGCCCGCTCTCCTAAATGCCCTTTGATAAAATCACCGTAGACCTCTACCCCGTCACCCACAAATACTGTTGCGTGGGAGGTGAGCTGGGAGAGCAGGGCCGCGGGGGAAAGGACTTGATACGGTGTCAATCGCTCAAGGCCCCCGCCCTCACGCTGTTTGTATAAGGCGGCATAGACCTCACCCTTACGGGCATCTATAAGGGGGCATATGAGAGACGGCGTTGGGTGAAGCTGAGAAGCAAGGGCGTCCAAGGTAGGGATCCCGACCACGGCCATCCCCCCTGCCAGGCTCAACCCTTTGACGGCACTCAACCCGACCCTCACCCCGGTAAAGGAACCGGGTCCCAGGGAGACGGCGATCGCGTCTAATGCCGCCAGATCGAGCCGGGCTTGATCCAGGACGGTCTTGATGGCCGGGATTAATCTGGCAGAGGGGGCATCTCCTGCGTCAAAGGCATATTCGGCCAAGACCTTTTCATCATCGATAATCCCGATACCCCCGCCCGTGGTTGCGGTATCAACCCCCAAGACCCTCATCAACGGGCACCCGGGGGAATGAGGCGCATGATGTCGTTGTAAAAGGCCAAGGCCATAAGAAGAAGGATAAGGATCAAGCCGATCTGTTGCGCCACCTCCATCTTTTTGACGCTCAGCGGCCTCCCGATGATTGATTCCACACCGAGAAAGAGGAGATGGCCGCCATCAAGGATAGGGATGGGAAAGAGATTTAAGACGCAGAGGTTAACGCTTAAGACCGCCGTAAAAAAGACGAGATTGAGTAAACCCTCTTGGGCCTGTTTGCCGGCTATTTGGGCGATGAGGACAGGCCCTCCAAAGGCCTGTTTGGCGGGAACAACCCCCTTGATTACCTTAACGATGCTGACAATCGTCAACTTGACAAAAAACCAGCCCTGGGAAACTCCCATGCCGACGGCCTTGTATGCCGGCTCCTGTTTTTTGACAAACTCACCGGATGGAGTTATCCCAATTTGATAGGTCTTGACCTCTTCTCCAAAGATGTTTTTAGCGACAACGGGACGGGGAACGACGCGTACCAGGATAAGCGCTTCCCCTCGCTTGACCGTGAGTTGGAGTTCCTTCCCCTCGCTCTTGGCAATAACCTCCGGCAGATCGACCCATTGGTTGATCTTTACCGCATTAACCCGGAGGATGCGATCACCCGTTTTTATCCCTGCTGCCTGGGCCGGGTACCCCGCTGCCACTTCCCCGATCACCGGCATCAGCTGTGGCACGCCGATCGTGAACACCAGCGAGAAGACAAAGACTGCTAAGAGAAAATTGGCGACAGGACCAGCCGCAACAATAGCCATCCGCCTCGGTATGCTTTGGTGGAGGAAGGACCTGCTCCGTTCGCGGGCGCCAACCTTATCCCGAGAACTCTCTCCCAAAGGTTTCACATAGCCACCCAAGGGAATGGCGGATATCACATATTCAGTCTCACCGATCTGTTTGCCAATAAGTCGAGGTCCGAATCCCAGGGAAAATTTTAACACCTTTACCCCGACTAATTTGGCGACGATAAAATGCCCGAACTCATGTACGAAAACCAAAACCCCCAAAACACCGAAAAAAGCTACGATATATATCATTGCGATACCTCTCGTATAACGTCTAAGGCCCGCCCCTTGGCCCATTGTTCCGCCGCCAGGGCGTCTTCTACACCTTCCAGCGTGCTCGGGCGGTGATCGTCCATGGTAGAAGCGACCACCTGTGGAATCTGATTAAAACTGATCTGCCCCTGGAGAAAGGCCCCTACCGCCGCCTCGTTGGCGGCGTTGAGCACCGCCGGCATCGTGCCTCCGTGGGCAAGGGCTTCATAGGCCAGCCGCAGGCAGGGGAATTTCCCCTCATCGGGAGGATCAAAGGTAAGATGATTCAATTGAGCCAAGTCAAGTGCAGGCAGCTCCATCGCCAGCCGCTTGGGATAGGCAAGGGCATAAGAAATAGGTATCCGCATGTCCGGGATGCTGAGCTGGGCAATGAGGGAACCATCCACGTACTCCACCAGGGAATGGACCACCCCCTGGGGATGAATGGCGACCTCAATCCGTTCGGAAGGGACATGGAAGAGCCAGTGTGCCTCGATCACCTCCAGCCCCTTATTCATCATCGTCGCCGAATCCACGGAGATCTTGGGCCCCATTGCCCATACGGGATGGGCAATGGCCTGCTGGGGACTTACCTTGATAAGGGCCTCGACCGGCACGGTATAGAAGGGCCCGCCCGAGGCAGTTAAGACGATGCGCTTGATCCCCTCCCCTGTCAACCTGCCGCCCAGTGCCTGAAAAATCGCGCTGTGCTCGCTATCGATGGGCAAGATCGCGACCCCGTTTGCCTGCGCCTTTTTCATCACGATCTCACCGGCCGTCACGATTGCTTCCTTATTCGCCAGGGCGACATTTGTCCCCGCCTCGATGGCGGCGAGCAACGGATGGATCCCTATCGCCCCTACCACGGACAAAACTACCAACTCGACGCCGGCAACGGTGGCCGCCTGGATAAGTCCCTCCACCCCAGAGACCACCTCAATGCGCTCTCCGGCAAGGGCCTCCCGGAGGGCGTGGGCGCGCTCGTGATCGCGGACGGCAACGAGACGGGGTCTAAACTCCTTGATTTGCTCGCGCAACAAGGCCAGATTCTTCCCCGCGGCCGCCAAGGAGCATACCTCAAATTCCTCCCGGAATTGTTTTACCACCTCCAAGGTATTGACCCCGATGGACCCCGTTGATCCTAAAATAGCTAATTGTTTCATGGTGCGCCGATAGACAACCTGTAGAGCAGGAAATAATACAAGAAGGGGGTGGAGAAAAAGAAGCTGTCTAACCGGTCAAGCATCCCTCCATGCCCGGGGATCAAGGTCCCCGAGTCCTTCACCTTTGCCCCGCGCTTGATCATCGACTCCGAGAGGTCCCCCCATTGGCCGAACAGGGCAATCCCCACGGCGACCAGCAGGGCATCCAGGGTAGGTATCGTCGGGAGAAAAAAGGCCCGGCAGGCAAAAACGGTGAGGATGGCCCCCACAAAACAGGCGAAAAAGCCCTCGATGGTCTTATGCGGGCTGATCAGGGGACTCAGTTTATGTCTCCCCCACCAGGAGCCGATGAGAAAGGCAAAGGTATCCCCTACCCACACCGTGGCAAAGAGCAGGAATATCCACAAGACCCCCTGGGGCAATTTGTTGATGAGGATGAGGTACGACAGCAGGAAGGGGATGTAGAGAATACCAAAGAGGACGATCCCCATACGATTCGGCAGTGAGGAAAGCTCCCGTGGTAAAAAAGTATAGCCGAAAAAAAAGCTAATAACGACTGCCGCCAAAAACAACATGATCGTGGATGCGGTTGCCCACTGAGAGAGCCCGCAGAGGATGACGCCGAGGACAATGCCGCTGACCTTACCCTGAGCCCAATCTCTGGGCAGCGTCATAGAATAAAATTCATGCATGCCCAAGACGACCGTGATCGCTACCATGATAAAGATGGTATAGGGCGGTCCAAAACGCAACGCGAGCGCCACCAAAGGAATGATAATCAAGGCGGTACAAAATCTCTTAACCATAGCGATACCTTTCATTGTAATTTATGTGGCTCACTTGTTACTGAGCTGCGTCTCCTTCTTGCATTTGTGCCACGGTACGCCCGAAACGCCTCTCCCGGTTCTGAAATGAAAGACATGCCTGTATCAATTCCTCCTTGCCGAAGTCGGGCCAGAGGGTTGCGGTAAAATATAGTTCCGTATAGGCAATTTGCCAGAGGAGGAAATTGCTGATGCGTAACTCGCCGCTGGTACGTATCAATAGATCGGGATCCGGTATGTCACGGGTAAAGAGATACCGCGAAAAAATTTCGGGGGTAATATCAGTTGCGGTGATTTGCCCCGCCGCTACGTCGGCGACGATCTTCTTAACGCCGGCAACGATCTCCGAACGCCCCCCATAGCTTAGGGCCAGGTTGACAAGAAGGCCATTCTTTGCCCTGCTCACTTCAACTAGCTTTTTGAGGGTACTACGAATGGGGCCGGGTAGATCGTCTAGATCTCCGATGATGTTGACGCGGATGTTTCTCTTGAGCAATTCCTCACGCTCCTTTTTCAGCTTCGCGTGGAGGAGCCCCATCAACTCGCTCACCTCTTTGCGCGGGCGGCGCCAATTCTCCTTGGAAAAGGCATAGAGCGTAAGGATTTTGACCCCGAGTTCATCACATGCCTCCACCACCCCCCGAGCCGCATCGAGTCCGGCCTTGTGCCCCTCTATCCTCGACAGTCGTTTTTTCTGTGCCCACCGTCCGTTGCCATCCATAATTATGGCTATATGACGGGGTATCTTTGCCGGATCAAGTCGTTCCATATTCCTGGCACTGTCCTGTCATGGCGTCCGAGCAGGTATATCACTCCCCCGTTGCTCGCATTTGCTCGCATAATAACTGTAACCCATGTAAGGGAGATTTACAACAATTGGGGGATTGATCTAAGAATAAAAGGATAAGGGAGCAGAAATCATTCTGCTCCCCCCTTACCTGACCTATTTTTCAACAACTGCATCCACCGGACAGACCTCCATGCAGGTCCCACACTCGGTACATTCACCCTGATTGATCGCGTATTTTTCCTCGCCTTCCTCAATAGCGTTTGCGGGACACTCCTCCGCGCAGGTTCCGCACGCAACGCACTCATCACTAATCTCATAAGCCACGCCTCTCACCTCCTTAAGCTAAATCTCCATAATTTCTTTTTCTTTCGTCGCTATGACCTTATCGATCTCCTCGATGAACTGATCCGTCACTTTTTGCACCTGGTTCTGCCATTGATGCATCTCATCCTCTGAAATTTGCTTCCCTTTCTCCTTGGACCTCAGTTCCTCGATGGTTTCTCTTCTCATATTACGGATGCTGATCTTGCTGTTCTCCCCCATCTTCTTAATGAGTTTCACCAGCTCTTTTCTGCGCTCCTCTGTCAGCCTCGGAATAGTGATACGGATGACCTTGCCGTCGTTGGCCGGCGTCATCCCTAATTCAGATTTAAGGATCGCCTTTTCTATCTCACCAATGAGGGAACTATCCCATGGTTGAATAACGATGACCCTGCTCTCAGGGACCGAGAGGGAAGCCGCTTGGTTCAGGGGCGTCGGCGTCCCATAGTAATCCACCTTAATGTCATCCAAAAGGGTCAACGAGGCCCTGCCCGTGCGTACCTTCCCGAGCTCTTTTTGTAAGGCAGCGATCCCTTTCTTCATCCGCGCTTCACATTCTTTGATGATCGGTGCTTCCATACAATCCTCTAATGAATCAATGTCCCTTTTTTCTCTCCCAGGATTATGCGCCGCATAGCTCCCTTGGCCCCGATATCAAAGACCACGAGCGGGAGTCGATGCTCCATACAGAGCGTGATGGCAGTTGCATCCATGACCTGCAACCTCCTCTGCAATACCTCCGCATACGATATGGTATCAAATTTCACCGCTCCCGGATGTGTTACAGGGTCGGCGTCATATACCCCATCCACTTTGGTGGCCTTTATGATAATCTCCGCTCCGATCTCCAGGGCGCGCAGGGCGGCTGTGGTGTCCGTGGAGAAAAAGGGATTACCCGTCCCCCCCACAAAGATAACCACCTTCCCCACCCGCAGATCCCGCAGGGTGTCACTCCTCACATAGGGCGATACAAACTCACCGACAGACACGGCGGACTGCACCGAGGTCGCAACACCCTTCTTTTCCAACGCATCCCCTAGCGCTAGACCATTAATGATGGTGGTCAACATCCCCACGTAATCCGCCGTCACCCGGTCTATGTTATAGCGGTCTGCCTGTGTCCCGCGAATAAGATTTCCTCCGCCGACGACCACGGCAATCTCAACCTCCAATGTCTTCAGATCTGCTAATTCTTCGGCCAACTCTTCTAAGGCCGCCGGCTCTATCCCGACCCCCCCCTCTCCTGCCATTACCTCACCACTCAGTTTGATCAGTATCCGCTTATACGCCGGCTGTTTACTCATGAGAGATGGCCGAAGTCACACCGAAGAATCAATTCTCGTCTGCGCCGCAGGTCTCACCCAATTGATACCTGGTGAAGCGTCGCACGATGACATTCTCACCCAACTTAGCCACGATATCGGAAATAAAATCTTTTACCGTGATATCGGGATCCTTGATATAGGGCTGTTCCATGAGACACTGTTCCGCAAAGAACTTCTCGATCTTCCCTTCTACGATCTTCTCAAGCACTTTTTCCGGCTTACCCGACGCTTCCGCTTCAGCCCGGAAAATGCTCCTCTCCTTTTCAATAACCGCAGGGGGGACGTCTTCCCGACTGACCGCGATCGGGTTCATGGCCGCGATATGCATAGCAACCTCTTTCGCCAGCCGTTGAAAATCCTCTGTCCTGGCAACAAAATCCGTCTCGCAGTCTATGTCAACCAGAACCCCTATCTTGTTTCCGGGATGTATATACGACGTGATCATGCCTTCGGTAGTCTCTCTGCCTGCTCTTTTTGCTGCCTTGGCTAACCCCTTCTTGCGCAGGAAATCAATTGCTTCTTCTATATTTCCCGCACACTCCGAGAGTGCCTTCTTGCAATCCATCAAGCCCACACCCGTTCTCTGCCTCAATTCCTTAATTGCGCCTGCAGATATCTCCATCGTTCCTTATCTCCTCATCCTCTCTACCAGGATTAAAGTTCTTCCTTATCTTCAAGGTTTTATTCTTCATCCTCCATTGTTTCTTTATCGGCTTCCCCGGCAATTCCCTCCTCGGGGGAGGCCGTCATCAAGACTTCCGGCTCTTCCTCTGACGGCATGTTTTGCTCGCGGAGCCTCTTGCCCTCAATCACCGCATCGGCCATCTTGCTGGCAAAGAGACGGATGGCCCTGATGGCATCGTCATTACCCGGAATGACATGATCCACCTCATCAGGATCACAATTGGTATCCACAATGGCAACCGTCGCAACCCCCAACTTTCTCGCCTCACTCACGGCTATCCTTTCGCGTTTTGGGTCAACGATGAAAAGTGCACCGGGGAACTGATCCATATCTTTAATGCCCCCGAGATATTTACGTAATTTTGCTCCTTTTTTTTGCAGCCCTAACACTTCTTTTTTCGGGAGCCGTTGGAAATCTCCTTTCTCTTCCATCTTTTCCAGTTCTTTGAGCTTATCAATGCTCTTCTTTATCGTCTGAAAGTTGGTGAGGGTACCGCCCAACCACCGATGATTGACGTGAAACATCCCGCACCGCATGGCCTCTTCATAAATCGCCTCCTGGGCCTGTTTTTTCGTCCCGACAAAAAGAATCTTTTTCCCCTGGGCGACCGTATCGCGGATAAATTCATAGGCAACGTCGAGGTACTTAACGGTCTGCTGCAGGTCGAGTATATAAATACCGTTTCGCGCCCCGAAGATGTACGGTTTCATCTTGGGATTCCAGCGTTTTGTCTGGTGACCGAAATGCACCCCCGCTTCCAACAGCTCCTTCATGGTAACAACGGCCATAGAACCTCCTTTGGGTTTTATCTTCCGCCCCCGTCTGCTCGTTTGGAACCCATGCAGGCACCCCCAAACGATCGGGAGGCGTGTTTAATGAAAATGAGCTTTAACATAACATATTCTGTTTTGCAAGTGGAAATTTGAAAGACCTTCCCTTGAAAAAACAGCCGGTATCGAATATACTATAAAAGATCAAGAACTATCAAACGATAGTCAGCTGAGAGCCAGGGATGAACAAGATTATCGACCGTTATATCCTCAAGGAAATCATGGTTCCCTTCGGAATCGGGATGGGAATTTTTACCTTTATCTTCCTTGTCAGTAAACTCTTTCGCATCACCGAGATGGTCGTGGAGAAAGGCGTTCCGGTGGGATACGCGATACAACTATTTTTGTGCCTTATCCCGGCCTTTCTTGTCTTTGTCACCCCCATGGCCTTGCTGCTCGGGATCCTCACGGCCCTAACAAGGTTGTCTGCCGACAACGAGATCATCGCCATGAAGACCTCGGGGATAGGACTGTATCGGATGAGCCCGCCGGTGATCGCCCTCTCGCTGGCCACCTTTTTATTTACCTTTTTTCTCGTGTTCTTTGCGGTCCCCTGGGGAAGCCAAAACTTCCGCGAGACGCTGTTTCGGGTCGCCGGCAGCACGGCGAAACTCGATGTGGACGAACGTATTTTTAATGCTACCTTTGGCGATCTGGTCATCTATGTGAACAAGGTATCGCCAGGGGAACGAGTATTAGAGGGGATTATGATCTATGATGAGAGAGATCCCCGGACGAACAATACCATCATCGCACGTAAGGGATTTCTCGCCCCGGACCCCAAAGAGCAAAAATTGGTGTTGCACCTCTTCGACGGAAGCATTCACAGCCAGGAGGCGAAGGGGGAGACCTATCGCACTATCAACTTCAACGCCTATCAATTCACCATATCGCTCAAGGATGAGATGGAAAAGGAGCGCAAAAGGGCAAAGGTAAAGATGTTGGAAAAGGAGATGTCTATTGGTGACCTGCGCGAAAAGATCAAGAGAAGACGGGAACAGGGAGAAAACGTCCGCCCGCAGCTCGTGGAACTCCATTTTAAATTTGCCATCCCCTTTGGCGCCTTAATCTTCGGCCTGGTGGGGCTTCCCCTCGGGGTACAACGCACGCAGTCGGGGAGGTCTTGGGGCTTTATCTTATGTGCCGTTATTTTCCTTTTCTATTATGTCTTCTACTGTATCGGAAAGGATTTGGGAGTGAGCGGCGTCATCTCCCCCCCCTTGGCAGCATGGTTCCCCAACATCCTCTTAGGTGGTTTGGGGGTATATCTCTTGGTAAAGACCGCGCGCGAGTCTCCTTTGCATATTATTTCCTGGTTTGATAAGCTGATAGCTTTTTTGAAACAAAGATGGAAGAGGTTTTCCCGCGAAGCGTAGAGAACGCGCCGACGCAACTCCTGCTGCCTCTGCATGAGGTAAAGGATACGCGGAGGGGATGGAGGGGTATGAGTATAATCAATCGTTACATCGCCAAAGAATTTTTAAAGCTCTTTTGTCTGTGGTCGGCTTCCTTCTATATGATCTTTTTCGTGATCGAACTCTTCGAACGGATTAATACGATTATTGTCTATAAGGCCCCCCTCTACCTCATCTTGGAGTACTTCCTTTATCAAATCCCTCCCTTCCTGACGCAGACGTTACCGTTCTCAACTCTCCTGGCTGCCTTGATTACCCTCGGGGTCCTCGCACGCAATAACGAGGTCGTCGCCCTCAAGGCCCATGGGGTGAGCGCCTATCGCATCATGTTTCCCCTCTTGATCCTTGCCGCCTCGGTTACGGTTTTTATCTTCCTCTTAAACGAGACCATTGTCCCCTATGCCGCGCGTAAGGCCGCGCATGTGTGGTCCGTCAAGATCAAGAAAGAAGAGGAACGGGCCTTTTTCGAACTTAACAAGATCTGGTACCGCGGTGAAAATGTCATCTATAATATCCGCCTCTTCGAGCCGAAGACCAATACCCTCAAGGGGGTAACCATCTACCAGTTTGACGACGCCTTCACCCTCCGCCAGCGCACAGATGCGCAAGAGGCTCGCTGGGATGGAGAGGGCTGGATATTTACTCAAGTGTCGATCAGGAAATTTTCCCCCTCAGGTGAGATAGACACAACAATATACGACGAGAAGGCAATCCCTATCCCCGAAAGGCCGGAAGATTTTAAAAAGGGAATGCAGAACCCCAATCAGATGACCTACCTGGAGCTTCAGGAATATATCGAGCGGCTGAGGATGGAGGGGTACGATGCCACCCGCTACGTCGTTGACCTCCATAAAAAGCTTTCTTTCCCCTTTTTGACCCTCATCATGGTCTTGATGGGAAGCCCCTTGGCACTCGCGGCGAGCTACGGCCGCGGCGGAGGAATCGCGCAGGGGGTCGGAATCAGCATCGTCATCGGCTTTATCTATTGGATTGTCTTTGCTATCTCCGCTGCCTTAGGACATGCCGGAACCTTCCCCCCATTCATCGCCGCGTGGGCACCCAACGTCTTTTTCGGCTTGATCGGGGGGTTTATTCTCGAGAGCATACATCAGTAACGCGCCACCTCCCGCTTCTCCGGATAATGTTAGGGTCTCGCCGGACGGACAACAACCATCGAAGAGGAATCGAGGGTGAGATATTTCCTGGCGACCCGCAGGACATCTTCCACCGTCACGTGCTCAATCGCCCGCGGATATTGTTGGTAAAAATCTCCCCCCAGACCATACCGCTCATCAAAGGCCATGGTCGAGGCCATGGCAAGGGGGGACTGGTGACCGATCTCATAGTTGCCGATGAGAGAGGCCTTGGCGCGGTCAAGTTCTTCCTGGCTGATGCCCTGATCCCGCACTTCTTTAATGATCCGCTCCATCCCCTGGAGGGCCTGTTCTACCTTGGCAGGGCTGGTCGCCACGTAAACCCCCAGATACCCGGGGTCGAGATCGGCGCGCACGAAAAAGGCCGTCACGTAGGCCAATCCCTCCTTATCCCGTAATTGGGTAAAAAACCTCCCCCCTTGCCCGCCGATGGCTGCCTCCAAAACTTCCAACGGGAAGCGGTCCTGATCACGTAAGGTGGTACCAAGGAAGCCAAGGGCAAGGTGGACTTGTTCTTTTCCCTGCGTCATTTCTTCCCGCTTGCTCTTTCCCCTCGCCGTACCCCCGCGGGATTCTTGGGGAATAGGCGGCGGGGAAAAATGCCCTTCCCGCATCCCTCCCAGGGCAGTCTGTAGGGAAGCAAAAGCCTCTTCCCAACTGACATCCCCCGAGATTGCCACCACCATATTCTGGGGGAGGGCATAGTGCTTATAGTATTGGATCAGATCTCGCCTCCCGATGTGTCGTATGGTCTTTTCCTCTCCCAATACGTTAAGGTGATAGGGGTGGCGTTTATAGAGGGTCTCGCGCAACAGTTGCATGGTCCACGCCACCATGCTATCCCGTTCTTCTCGCTGGGCAGCCAAGATCTCGTCCCGTACCCGTTCTAGTTCATGAGCAGGGAATGCCGGCGTGGCAACCACCTCTCCCAGCAGCCGCACCAACTGAGGAAAGTCCTTGCTCAAACCCTTGGCCTGCACCCCAAAGCTGTTGCGCCCGGAAAAGGCCTCCAGCGTTGCTCCGAGGGAATCTACCTCCTGGGCAAATTGGACGGCATTAAATGATGCCGTACCCTTGGTCATCATCTCGGCAAGAAAGCGGGTAATGCCTGCCTCCTTCTCCTTTTCAAACCGCACCCCTCCCAGGAAGACAGCGGCAATCCCCGCCACCGGCACCGAGTGGTCCTCTTTCAAGAGCACGGTAATCCCGTTCTCGAGCACTGCCTTACGAATCCCTTTTGGTTCGTTATCAGAAGGGGATATCGCCGTGATTCCGCCGACCCATGACGGTAAGGCACGAGCCTCCACCTCCTCTCCGGCTGCCTTGGGGATCAAGAGGCAGAGGGTCAGGTTTTCCGGACGCAAGTATTTTGCGGCAACCTCTTGTATCTTTGCCGCTCCCACGCGAGCGATCCCCTCGAGATACGCCTGTTCTTTGGTTGCATCTCCCATGACCGTCTCAAACCATCCGAGCTTCCCCGCCTCACCCTCTACCGTCTCTCGATCATAGGTGAATGCCGTCTCCACCATGACCCGGGCCTTGCGCAGGTCCGCCTCCTTGATTCCTTCCCCCTTAATCCGCGCAAGCACCGCGCTGATCTCCGCTATCCCCTGTCGGACTGTGCCCGGTTGAAATGACCCACCGATCACGAACAACCCCGGATCTCGGGGGGTAAAAGCAGAGGCATAGACGGAGCTGACCCATCCCCGCTTCAGCCTCAACTCCTGCGCCAATAGTGACGAGTCGCCTTGCCCGAGGCAGGCTGCCAGCAGATCAAGGGCATACGTGTCCTCTGCTCGTACGCCGGGGATATGGAAGCCCAGGGCAAAATATCTCTCCTTGACCTCCTGCTGCATCACGAGGGGGCGAAAAGCATTTTGGGACGGCTCCGCAACCCTTTGCCGCACGGGGAGGGAACGAGAGGAAGTAGTAAAGAATGCCTTCACCCGCGCGAGCAATTCCGGTGCCTTAAAATCCCCGACCCCCACAAAGACCATGTTCTTCGGGCAATACCATTGACGATAATAGTCAACAATGGCCTTTCTGCTTATCCCCCGCACGCTATCGGCGTAGCCGATAACGGGCCTTCCGTACGGGTGTCTTTGGAAACTGGTTTTAAAAAGTGCTCGGTGCAGGGCGCGTTCCGGATCGTCCTCGCCCATCTTGATCTCCTCGATCACCACCTCTTTCTCCCGTGCGAGCTCCTGCGCATCAAAGCGCGGGTGTTGGACGGCGTCGGCCAGGACCGATAGCCCCTGCTCCTGATAGCGACTCGCGATCTCCACGTGGTAGACCGTGTAGTCATAGCCGGTATAGGCGTTGATATGCCCGCCGTAGCCTTCGATGTCCCTGGCTATCTCCCCCGGTCGCCTCTTATCCGTCCCCTTGAAGAGCATATGTTCGATGAGGTGGGAGATCCCCGCTTCCCCGGGGTTTTCGTCGGCGCTCCCCGCTTTTACCCAGACTTGAAAGGCGGAGACCGGGGCGGAATGATTCTCTTTAAGCACCACCCGCATACCGTTCTTCAGAGTTGTCCTTATAATTTCTGGTTTTTCGCTCGTCGCGCGTGCGGCGGGATCAGCAAAAGGCGAATTTAAGAAGAACAGCAAAAAGAGTACCGCGATAACGATAATAACCCGAGCCCCTGGCTTTTTCATGGCTTATATCCTCCTCAAATAATAAGTACGCCCGCATCCCCGGCCTTGTCAAGAAATCCCATTTCGGGATCAGTTTCATAGAGAGTGAGCGAGTACAATTCCTTGCATTTCCCCTACAAGGACGCTAGGATAGAGATGCAAAAGGAGTGCACATGATGAAGACCATCACGTGGGAAATCTTCCAGCAGTTGCGGGGGAGTGAGAAAAAAGAATACCTCAGCCGGGACGAACATATTTTTCACATCATCATGTCCCAGCAATTTGACCGCAAATTACTCGACGACATCTGTGAGCTGACTACCAAGATCCGGGGTATCTCCAAGGGGAACAAGGGGGTCCTGTTCCTCCAGTCCCTGCTGCAAGGGAAAAGGGCGATGCTCTATTTTGTGCAGCCGTCGACCAGAACTTTCCTCTCTTTTATGGCCGCCTGTCAGATCCTGGGCATGCAGTGCTCAGAGGTCAGGGGCACCTCCACGTCCTCGGAGATGAAGGGTGAATCGCAAGAGGATACTGTCCGCACCTTCAGCAGCTATGTAGACCTCGTGGTAATGCGCCACCCCCAGGCAGGGTTTGCCGAGCGGATCGCCTTTCTCCTGAACCAGACCAGCAGGCCGGTACCGATCATTAACGCCGGCTCGGGCAAGGATCAACATCCTACCCAGGCCCTGCTGGATATTTATACCCTGCACCGCTCCTTTGAGAACTTCGGGGGCATTGACGGCAAGCGCATTGCCTTTGTCGGAGACCTGCGTCGGGGAAGGACCGTGCGGTCCCTGTCATATTTGTTAAGGAACTACACCGGTGTTCGGCTCTACTTCGTCGCACCCCCGGAGCTGCAGATGGAGGACGATCTCAAGCAATACCTCAGTGAACAGCAAGTGGCATTTGAAGAGACGACTAACCTCAAGGAGGTCATCTCTTCCGTTGATGCCGTTTATATGACGAGGATTCAAGATGAGTATGACGAAGCAGGAGAATCAAAACGGATAGATTATTCCGCGTTCCATTTTAAGCCAGAATACCTCAAGATCCTTCCCCCAAATGCCATCATCATGCACCCCCTGCCGAGGAGAGCGGAGATACCCGTAGAGATAG
>Ga0154798_1028_pt1 | contig 14218 bp, 12 predicted proteins | sample Rifle2008BG16ft_FD_105806 | JGI IMG/M metagenome (GOLD analysis project Ga0154798, IMG submission 105806) | Deltaproteobacteria bacterium RBG_16_54_18 | reverse complement strand
ATCTTCGCCTGTACCCTGCGCTCCCTTATAGCATCGATCTGCGGTGTCATCTATTGTCTGAAGGTGCGCGAACGATTATTTCATACCGATATCATGCTCTTCCATGGATTCATGGTAGGGCTCTTGTTCGGACTGGAATTCGCCTGCATTTATTTCGGACTGCTCTACACCGACGCCGCCCGCTCAGGGGTCTTCGTCTACCTGAGCCCCTTTGTGGTAGCGGTAGGGGCACACTTTTTTTTGAAGGATGATCGGCTGACCTTGATGAAGACCGTGGGCCTTATCATTGCCTTTGTCGGTTTGATTATCGTCCTGCTGGGTAAGCCGCATACGGCCAAGCCGACGATGTTAATCGGGGATATTCTGGAGATCATGGCAGCCTTTTTCTGGGGGGCTACTACCCTCTACATCAAGAGATATATGGCGGAAAAGGTTCATCCCATCAATACTTTTTTGTACCAGCTTTTTTTCTCTATCCCCATCCTCTTTGCAGTAAGCCTTATTTTGGAACCGACGTGGGTTTCCTCGATTAATCTCACGATCGCCACTTCTCTCTTTTATCAATCGGTTATTGTGGCCTTTCTCAGTTACTTTGTCTGGTTTAAGCTCATTCACCGGTATGCCGTGAGCAGACTCTCCGCCTTTACCTTTTTTACACCCATCTTCGCCGTTCTCTTCGGCACGATATTCCTCAAGGAGGAATTCACCATTTCACTCATGATAGGGCTGCCGATGGTCTGCCTGGGCATCTTCTTCGTAAACTGGCGTGCGAGGACAACGCGGGGTGCATAATTTTACTCCGACGTTATGGTGTGCATAATTTTACTCCGACGTTATGGTGTGCATAATCTTATTCGGACGTTATGGGGTACATAATCTTACGCTGACAACATGCAGTGCATAATCTAAGAAAACGAAGGGCTTGATTTTAGTCCTCTATTTTTTTATTTCTGACTCACCGTCCACATAATTTCTCATACCCCAGTAGCAGTAAGCCCCAACAATTATAGAAAGCCTCATGAGTACTTGGGATAGCGCCAAGGGTCATCTTGGTTGAAGGCAAATGTTTTTTTCTTGACAGCCTGCTGGGAGGGTGTTAATAATAGATTCTATTAATTGAATAATTTTCTGTAAATAGAATTAAATTGTGAGAGAATTTTAATAAAATATTTTATTTTAAGGAGAAAGAGTCATGTTTACAAAAGCATATGTGCCGTACGGAGGATATTATTCCACGCCCTTTTGCCGCTGGCAGGGGAGCATGCAATACGACAATGCAATCACGCTGGGAGCCAATACAGCGAGAAGATGGTTTCTGGAAAAGAAAATTGATCCCACGATTATCGACTATCTTTATTTTGGGACGACGGTGGCTCAGCACCACTGGTTTTACGCTCATCAGTGGTCCGGCTCCATACTGACAGACGACAAGAAATACGTACCAGGTCTCTTTATTCATCAGGCATGCTCAACCTCCACAACGATTCTCAACCTCTGCGCGTTGAGTCTGGAGGCGGGTGCCTTCGAGGTAGGTTTTGGTTTGATGAGCGACCGCTGTTCTAACGGGCCCCACACCACGTGGGCTGATCCTTTGGGTCCCGGAGGCCAGCCCGACAGGGAAGACTGGAATATGGACAATTTCGGCGGAAATCCCCGCGTGCCTGTCGCCATGGTGGAGACCGCCGAGAACGTGTCCAAGGAAGTAGGCATCACCAAGGAAGAGTGCGATGCGGTCGTGCTCCGGCGCTATGAGCAGTACCAGACGGCCCTGGCCAATGATCGGGCATTCCAGAAGCGCTACATGTACCCCGCTCAGGTTACGGTTAACAAAAAAAAGACCAAGCTGGTCGAACAGGACGAAGGCTGGACCCCTACCACGGCCGAGGGCTTGGCCAATTTGAAACCGGTAAGGCCCGGGGGCGTCCATAGCTTTGGTGCCCAGACGTTCCCCGCGGACGGCAATTGCGGCATTATTGTCACCACGAGGGATAGGGCAAAAGAGCTCAGTGCGGATCCCAAGATAGAAATAAAGATCGTCTCCTATGGTTTTGCACGCGTAAAGCCGGCCTTTATGCCGGCAGCGCCTGTCCCGGCTGCTGAAATGGCCCTTTCCATCGCGGGCCTCAAGATCACGGACATGAAGGCCATCAAGACCCATAACCCCTTCGCCGCCAATGACCTTAACTTAGCCAAGAAAATGGGCGTAGATGTTATGAAATTCAACAACTATGGATCATCCCTGATTTACGGCCATCCTCAGGGACCCACTGCGGGGAGGGGCGTTATTGAGATGGTGGAAGAGGTAGTGCTTCTCGGAGGCGGATACTGTCTCTTTACTGGTTGTGCAGCGGGAGATACCGCCGCCGCCATCGTGTTAAAGGTAGGCTCATAGGGAGGAGAGACGAAAGGGGCACAGTGTGTCATTAGAAGGCAAGATCGCATTCGTGAGTGGTGCCTCACGGCCTCTCGGTATTGGAAGGGCCATTGCCCTCACGTTGGCGAAACAGGGGGCAGCAGTAGCCGTAAGCGGCTTCAACCACATGGAGGGGGCTGTAGCCGCGGCTGAAGAAATAAAGGCCATGGGTCGAAGGTCTATGGCCGTAAAAATGGATGTCAGCAATTATTCCGACGTCCAAAAAGGCCTTGCGGTCATAAAAAATGAGCTTGGACCGGTGAATATCGTGATTAACAATGCTGCCCTCATGAACCACAATGTTACCATTGCTAAGACTACCATAGAAGAATGGGATAATGAGGTGAGGCTCTGCCTTAACTCCGCCTTTTATTGCATCAAGGAGGCATGGGCAGATATGTGCACCAATAAATGGGGCAGGATTGTTAATATAACATCTGTCGCCGGTGTTTTGGGCGGCTATGGGCAGACAAGTTATGGTGCTGCCAAGGCAGGGTTGATTAGCCTGGCAAAGTCGGCGGCATTAGAGGGTGCTCGCTTCAGTATTACGGCAAACTGTGTTCTGGTCGGCATAGCCGCAACGGACGCCTCTGCGAAGCTCCCGGAGGCAGTCCGCGAAAAAGTTGAAAAGAGAACGGCTATTGGAAGGCTTGCCGATCCTCAGGAAATTGCCGACGCCGTAGCCTATGTGGCATCGGACGAGGCTCGATATATGACTGGAGCGGTGATGAATATGCTCGGCGGACTTGACCTGTTCGTCTTTTAGAGGCGCCGCGAGCTCATGAAGCGTCACATATTTTTTGGAGTAGCGACGGTGTGTGCCATACATAGAGCATCACTCACACGCCGACGAGATGCAGGTGCTCCACACTGGACTTTAAGGAAGTAGCGTCATGCTCAAGGCGAGTAACGCACAGCAGTATGAGAGAGATGTTATTCAGAACAATAAGACTGCTCAGTCGAAATACGTCCCCATTGTGCCGGCAGTGAAACAAGGGGCCGAGATTCTCCTTTGTTTGGCAAAAAGCCCGACGTTCAAAATGAGGCTTACGGATATCTGTAATCATGTCGGCATTCATAAAAGCAAGGGGTACTCAATATTAAGTACGTTTAAAGATTTTGGTTTTGTTGAGAAAGATCCGCAAACCAAGACCTACTCCTTGGGGCCTGCTCTCCTTTTCCTATCAGGGAGAGTTCTCGATAGTGTGTATAGTCAACAGGTCGTGGCCCCTTTCCTCGAGTCCCTTGCAAAAGAGACGCAAAGCACGACATTCTTTGGGCTCATTATCGATAACTACTTATTTGTTATCGACAAACATGAGGTCGATAAGGGGGTTACCCTTACGATACGACTCGGTTACCGATTTCCCTTTACCTACAGTTCACACGGAAAGGTCTTGGTGGCCTTCTTGCCGAAAGATGAACGCGAAAAAATTCTTGCATCTAAGGAACTCTGGTTCAATGGAGACAATGCGCCGGTGGACTTGCAACAGTTACGCTATGAATTTGCCAGGTGCAGACGGCTCGGTTTTTCGCAGGATATCGGTGTGGTCGATCCTCGGTATAATTCCATTGCTGCGCCGGTTTTCGGCCTTCACGGAAAATTGATCGCCTCCCTATTTGTCGTGGGGGTCTTTGATAAAAAATTGATCCAACCGTATGGCCGAGCAGTGGCGGAATACGCAAAAAAAATATCTTACGCCTTTGGAGCCGATGTAGAGCAGATTTATGAAAGAATAGCGCAAGAGGAGTTGTAGGTTGCTATACTTCTATATTTATACATTCAAGGGCACCTTTAAAAATTCATAGTATTCGTTGAGAATATCATATATACGAACTCCAATTTAGGTAAGCCACTGGTTTTATCAGTGAAACCTGAAAAGGTTTGACTGTTTAATCTGTTCCCTCCTTGTCTTGACATCTCTCACGACTCGTAATACTCTCTTCACGAGTGACTCTTCCTTAGTTGAAATGGTTTTTCACATATTAAAATAACAACCATGTGAGGAGCCGCTGCCCTAAATTTTAACTGACTATGGCGCATCCGCTTAATGATTCATAGCCGTGGAATAACCACGTTGGTGGATTTTTAGCGGTTCCCATCCCACAAGATTCTTGCGGAGGAATGAGGCATGACGAGGTATCTGAAAGGCTTTACCCCGTATAAAAAAGAAGACGCGGAACTGTATACCATGCGTCGGTGGTGGTCGGGGTTGACCCTCGGAGATATTCTCGACAGGGCTGCGGATATCCACCCGCAGAAAGAGGCCTTTGTGGACCAGGAGACACGCCTGACCTATGGTGAAGCCAGGGACAAGACCAATAAGCTGGCCATGGGTTTCCTGGACATAGGTATCCAGCCCCTGGATCGGGTCCTGGTTCAGCTTCCAAACTGGAACGAATTCGTCTTTGCCTATTTTGCCCTCCAAAAAATCGGGGCCATTCCGGTGTTGTTGATCGACCGATACCGCCAGTTTGAGATCAACCACCTGATCAGCCTTACCGGGGCCACATCATGGATCATCCCCTCCCAATACAAAAAAACAGACTATGTTCCCATTATCAATGACGTCCTGAAGGAACATCCGGAACTTGAACGTGTCATTACCGTCCGTGGAGAGAGGGATAGGAAGCCTTTTGTCAGCCTCGAAAGACTGATCGAGAAGGCCACATTGACCGAGGACAATCTGGCCAGGCTTGCCAGCAGGAGACCGGATCCCATGCAGGTGGCCCATATGGGACCAACCGGTGGGACAACCGGTGCGCCAAAGATCGTTCCCCGCACGCACAACAGTCTCATCACCGGCCTCGAATATTGCGCCAAGTCGTGGGATCAGAGCAACGAGGACATTAACCTGCTCGCCGGTCCTATAGGGCACGATTTGACGTTTTCCAAGGGCTTCATGGGAGCTATTATCACGCTCGGCAAGATTATTTTTCTGGATTCTACAGACGATAAAGGCATATGTGAGGCCATTCAACGGGAAAAAGTTACTGCGGTCATCTGGGTCCCCACGCTCGCGCAACGACTGCTTCAATACGAGGACATTAATAAATATGATTTAAGCTCCTTAAAAAAGATGCACAGCGCAGGGGGAGCAAGCCATCCGACCCTTGTCAAAGATGTCACGGAAAAGTTGAAGATGAAGTTTTACAACGGATACGGCGCGACGGAAGGAATGACGACCATCACGCGTACCACTGATTCTTTAGAGACAATCTGCTCTACCGTGGGGAGTCCCACCTGCCCGTATGATACCTACAAGGTCATTGACAAAGATGGAAATAGACTTCCCCTCGGCGCGCAGGGTGAATTGGTCCTTAAAGGTCCCGGTGTGTTTACGGGTTATTACAATAACCCGAAGGAAAACAAAGCGGTATTTACGAAGGACGGATTCTTCAGGACCGGAGACCTGGCCAAGATCAATGAAAAGGGCTACATTACCCTTACCGGCCGCATCAAAGAAATGATCAACCGGGGGGGTGAGAGTATCAGTGCCACGGAAATCGAAAGGCTCATCAGCCGACATACTGATGTCGCGGCCGTGGCAGTTATCCCGATGTCTGATCCTCTGATGGGGGAACGGGTGTGTGCCTATATTCAGCCCAAGGCCGGTGCTCGCTTGTGCTTTGACGATATCATTTCCTTCTTGAAAGGGCAAAAGGCCTCGGTGCTGCAGCTTCCCGAGCGAATCGAATTTATCGATGCCATACCTTATACCGGCGCAGAAAAGATTGATAAACGATCCCTCAGAGAAGACATAGAAAAGAAGATTGAGGCACACAAGTAAGAGAAAAAATATTCGTTGCATACGGAGATGCAAAAAGCGCGAGTAAGCGAGTCGTCTCACCGTAAGGCATGGTAACATTGTGATCGGCTTAGAGAGCATACGGCGGGTATGCTTTAGAGCAAAATAAATTTTTTAACACCGGAGGTGCGAGATGAAAAAAAGCATAACGTTTCTAGCAGTAGTACTCATCGCCTTTGCTTTCGTTTTCTCAATCAATTCCTTTGTTTATGCGGCTGACGTCATCAAGTTGAAGGCCGCCAATTACCTCCCGACGACCCACCCCATGTCAAACCTCACCGGATGGTTTTGCGAGGAGATCAAGAAGCGGACCAATGGTCGGGTCGAGATTACCTACTATGACGGCGGCACGCTTCTTAACCCGGTCAAGATGTACGACGGTATCGTCACGGGTATCGCGGACATCGGCGTTTCTCACATTGACTATACGCGAGGGCGCTTCCCGGTGATGGAGGTATTCGATCTGCCGTTAGGGTTTACGAGCGGTTGGGTGGCGTCGCAGACGAGCAACGACTTTTTTCACAAGTTTAAACCGGCTGAATGGAATGACGTCAACGTTCTTTACGTGAACACTTCGGGGCCGCTTATCCTTGAGTGCGTCAACAAACCCGTCAAGACCCTGAAGGATATAAAGGGCCTTAAGATCAGGGCCGTAGGAGTAATGAGCGACGTCATCAAGGCGTTGGGCGGCTTGCCAGTACCCCTCCAAATGCCTGATGTCTACGACTCCTTGAGAAGGGGCGTCATTGATGGGGTCACGGTGGATCTCTCCACGCTCAAGTTCTGGAAATTCGCAGAAGTGATAAAGTACGTAACGTTGGATTGGCAGCTCGGAACGGGATATACTTTCTATTGTGTCATGAACAAGGCGAAGTGGAATGCCTTGCCCCCCGACATCCAGAAGATATTCATCGAGGTGGCCTCTGAAACCAGAGAAAAACAGGCGGCCCTATGGAATGCAATGGATATAGAGGGAGTGGACGCATTCAAGAAGGCAGACGGCAAGTTTATATCGCTTTCCAATGCCGAGGCAACCAAATGGCGCAAGGCGGTAGAGCCGGTGTTTGCGGATTATAAAAAGACCATGGTCTCCAAAGGCTATAAAGAGGCCGAGATTGATGAATGGCTGAAATTCATCAAAGAGCGCACTGCATATTGGATAAAAGAGCAGAAGAAGAGAGGTATCGCGGCTCCGTTTTAAGTCGGCAATTGCCGATTTTGCACGGTGATATCGAGTTTAGGTAAAGGTGAAGCAGCTTGTTTCTCGGCGTGAACTCGACCTCGGATTGGGTCTTGTAAACATGAGCCGAGAGACAAGCATGCTTCGCGAAGAAATCTGTGAGTTTTTTTATTTCGGTTTGACCAGATAGAGAGGACGCATTTGAATAATTAATACGTTATAATTCCAAGGAGGAATGATGACGACCACATTTGATATTGTTCGATTCGTCAGTAAACTCCTGAGCCACATCGCCGGCATCGCGCTCACCATTATGATGCTCTTGACCGTTGCCGATGTGCTCTTACGAGCAGGCGGTTATCCCTTTGTCGGGACGTATGAAATCGTGTCCCTTTTGTTGGCGATCGTGATCGGCTTCGGGATACCGCAGGTCACTCTGGACAAAGGGAATGTGCTCATGGAGTTTCTGCTGGAGAGATTTTCCCAGCGGGGAAGGGACGTGATGAACACGGCCACCCGTGTGCTGTGCATCATTCTATTTGCAGTCATAGGGTATAATCTGTTCATCGTGGGGGCAGGGTATCATGCGACAGGGGAAGTTTCTCCGACCATCAAGATACCCTTCTACCCTGTTGTCTATGGCGTCGGGGTTTGTTGTCTGCTTCAATCTTTCGTCTTTATATTCGATATCGTGAGGATATGGAGGGGTCAATATGAGTGAGATTATTATAGGCATTATAGGCCTTGTTGTGTTGCTCCTTCTTTTCGCAACGGGTATAGAGTTGGGCTATGCCATGGCGTTGGTCGGCTTCGTGGGTTTTGGCTACCTCAACGGATTTCATTCCGCCGTAAATCTCCTTTCACGCGACGTCTATGAAGTCATAACAAATTACGGGTATACGGTCTTTCCGCTTTTTATTTTGATGGGGCAGATCGGCTTCAATGCCGGTATCGCGACGAGGCTCTATAACGCGGCCCATAAATTCATCGGCCATATCCCGGGCGGTCTGGCGATGGCCACCGTAATAGGAGCAACGGGCTTTAAGGCCATTTGTGGCTCATCGGCAGCCACGTCGGCAACCTTTGCCGGCGTCGCCATCCCGGAGATGGATCGGTATGGCTACGACAAAAGGCTTTCTACGGGGATCGTGGCAACGGTCGGGACGCTCGGCGTCATCATACCACCGAGTGTCACCCTCATCATATTCGGTATCATCACGGAACAATCCATCGGGCAGCTCTTTCTTGCCGGCATCATTCCAGGCCTGATCATCGCCCTGTTGTGGATTGGCATCATCTACGGCTGGGTAAAACTCAACCCCGGTCTCGCGCGCACGTCCAAACGGTCCACGTGGAAGGAGAGGATACGCTCCCTCCCCGAGGTGTTTTGGGTCTTCCTTGTCTTTGTCCTGGTCGTCGCCGGGATCGTGCAGGGTTTTTTCACCCCCACGGAGGCAGGCGCAATCGGCACGTTTGCGGTTATCCTTTTGTCGTTGGTAAAACGTGATTTAAGTTTCAAAAACTATATCAAATCGGTGCAAGAGGCCCTCCGTACTGCCATCATGATCCTCATGCTCATCGCCGGCTCCACCATACTCGGCCACTTTATCGCCATAACCAACATCCCGCAACAAACGGCAGAGTTACTCGTGACGCTCCCCCTTAACCGCTACCTGATTTTGATTTTAATCTGCATTGTTTACCTACTCGGTGGTTCCTTCATTGATGACCTGACGTTTATGATCCTCGCCACCCCCATCTTCTATCCCGCGATTCTCAAACTCGGCTTCAATCCCATCTGGTTTGGGATGGTGCTCGCCGTTGTCCTTATGATCGGCGTTGTTATCCCGCCGGTGGCCATCTGTGTATTCGTGGTGAAGAATATAACCAAGGTTCCCTTGGGCACAATCTACAAAGGAGTCATGCCTTTTTTGATCTCGCTCATGCTCGTGTGGGGTCTCCTGTTTTTCTTTCCGCAGTTAGCCCTCTGGCTCCCTTCGATGTTCTATAAATAAGGGCTGCTGACGGGGTAATTGCAACATACCGATTAAAAAAGTCTGACCTTATCTTAACCCGTGTAGTCTTGTCCTAGAACAGGGGCGTATGACAGCCTCTTTTCGACCGTAAAGCACGCCTAAAAATTTTGTAAGACCTTATTGGGAAGATCCCGCGTATTGCTAACACAAGAGATATATTTCCTCGTGTGGAAAGTGACAATTATTGTCACTTTCTTTTCTTTGGATTATTTACCTTAAAATTGATTTATAAACATAATAATATCTGTATGTTATAAATTCACAAAAAATGAAATTCGGCATATTAATTGCTTAGATAGAATATAGGACTGCATAACGGCGTAGAGGTGGTAGATGAGCCTAGCGGAGGCAGAAGGATAACATGCTAAGTACAATACAGCTTCTCGCAGAGGTAGATGATAGTTACTACGCGGCAGAAAAGCGTTTCGCTAAGAAGAAAGGGCCACCATGCTAATTAATCAACAGCGAGGAGAGATCAATTTTAAGATCGTTTACTATGGTGTCGCCGAAGGGGGTAAAACCACAAATTTGGAATATATTCACAGTCACATTAATCCCGATCAGCGGACCAAACTGATTTCGATCAAGACGGAAGCCGATCGCACCCTCTACTTTGATTTTTTGCACATTGAGTTAAGCGCGATTAACGGGCTTACTCCAAAATTCAATTTTTATACGGTTCCCGGTCAAACCGTGTACTCTGCCAGCCGCAAATTAGTGCTGCGGGGGGCGGACGGGGTCGTCTTCGTGGCCGATTCGCAGGAACAGCGTCTCGCAGATAATCATAGGAGCCTGGCCGAACTAAGGGTATATCTTAACGGGAACGGGAGCGGTAGTTCGTTTACAGAATTCCCCTTTATCCTGCAATGCAACAAACAAGACCTTCCGACAGCGGTTTCCGCGGAAAAGTTACATGAGGAGCTGGGGTTGAGTGCCCAGCCCTATTTTGGTTCGGTTGCCACCGCAGGTGACATGGTCTTTGATACGATGAAGGCCATTATTGATCGGGTCACCAAGAGATTATCATAACGTGACGTCGCAGCACCTCTTCCTCACCGCACGGCCAATTATACGCGAAAGCACCGAATAAAAATTAAATTACATAAGGCATCGTTTGGAATAACGGATTTTATAATATCTGACGACAAGTGCCGAGTGCCGATCAGCTATTATCCCACCGGTCGCCGATCGTATTTCTTTTGCCATCTTACATAGTTTATGGTAATTATTCCGTGATGACAATGAGGTAGACAATACATGAGGTACAATAACGCGCGAGCAAGACTAGGCTTTATACATGTTGTCTGGTTGTTTGCCGGTATAATCTTCATTTCCGCGTGTCCGCAGAAGACGCCGGACCTTATCATCCATGCAGCCTCGCGTGACCATCGGCTTAGGGTAGAAGTTGCCGAGAGCGCAGCGGCTCAGCAGAGGGGCTTAATGTACAGGCAATCGCTGGGAAAAGACAGCGGCATGCTCTTTATCTTCGGCAAACAGGAGTTGCTCACCTTTTGGATGAAAAATACCATGATTCCCCTCGATATCCTCTTTATTTCCTCCGACCTTGTCATTGTGGACGTTTCGACCATGTACCCCTGTACTCTTGATCCCTGCCCTTTTTATACATCCAAACAGCCGGCCAAATATGCCCTGGAGGTAAATGCCGGCTATGTCCGCAGCCACGCAATAAAGACCGGAGATACCGTATCCTCGGACATCCTCAAACTGAAAAAATAATCGCAGATTACTAATTTTAGACGACTCTTCACCCCTTGCTTTTGCATGGTTTTGTTTAACAATTAAAATAGCGTCATGACTAGAGCAGAGGGTTTTCCCTAAAACTTAGCGTGGTCTTAACCTGCGGTTCTAGTCATGACCCTTCTTATTATTTCCCCTGGGCCTCAGATTTAATTTTTTTCATCGTGTTGAGCACCTCTTTGGTCGCAGGCCGGGTGGAATTCTCCAGTTCGCTGAGCACAGACTCTTTCTTTCGCTTATCGAACCCCTTGTTGAGGAATACAACCTTTGCGCCGCGATAGTTTGCCGGGTTGTAATCCCCCTCGGCAACGGAATAGTAGACTATGGTCTCATCGGCCTTTGCCTCACCTTTAAAAGGCTCGATGACCCGGCAACGAATGCGATAGCGCACATAACCCGCTCCGGAGGTGCTTGGCCCCATGCTGTCAACGGCCGCGACGTCCTGGACAGTCACCGAGGCCACGATGGCCACCTGGTCAAAATCATTCTTTAAATAGTCATATGAATAATACTCGTTTTTAGAGCCGCTCGTACAACCGATTGTGAGACAGACGACCGCGCATACCGCGACGAAAAGATGCTTCATGGCACATCTCCCTTCTGTTTTTCGTACTTGAAGAACGAGAGCGCACCGATACCCATCGACTGTTACCATGGTAAAGGGTCAGTGTCAATACGGCGTTGCTGCTTCGTGTGCACAACTGGTGCTTACCTTGACACGGCAGCGCCCATTCGGTAGCATAGTGATTACTATGCAGACAGATACGTTGGGGCTCGCTGCCCTCCAGGATCGGATCGCGTACCGCTTCCGCAACCTCCTTCTCCTCACCCAGGCCCTCACGCATCGCTCTTTTCTTTACGAAGGGCATGAAAGAGGGGAGGATAACGAGCGGCTGGAGTTTCTCGGCGATTCCGTGATCGAGGTGGTCGTGAGCCATCTCCTGCTCATCCGTTTTCCGCACCTGGCCGAAGGCGGACTTTCCAAGATGCGGGCCGAGCTGGTCAAGGAGGCGACGCTCGCCTCGCTCGCCCGCTTCCTCCAATTGGAGACGGTTCTGCGGTTGGGCCGGGGGGAGGATGAGACCGGGGGGAGGGAGAAGGCATCCATCCTTGCCGGCGGCTTCGAGGCCTTGATCGCGGCGGTCTATCTCGATGGCGGCTATACGGAGGTCTCCCGGCTCATCGAAGGGTTGTATACTCCCCTGTTCGTGGAAGTGTCCGGTATGGAAAGGGATAGGGACTTTAAGACGAGGCTGCAGGAATACACCCAGCTACACCTCCAGGTCACCCCGCAATATACCGTTACCCACGAGCACGGGCCGGATCACGCGAAGACCTTTGAGGTCGTGATTACCATCAACGGACGACCATATGGGCGAGGGCAGGGGCGAAGCAAAAAAGAGGCCGAGCAGCAGGCGGCAGAGGAGGCCCTGCAATCGCTACCGGGGGATTGAGCGTGGAGGAAAAGCGGTTCATCATTCCTTTCTTTATCTCGCATCTCGGATGTCCCCACCACTGCATCTATTGCGATCAAGGGGTGATCGCCCGCCCAGTTGCCGCGACCGCCCCCACGGCGCCGGAGATTGCCGCTGAGGTCGAGCGCTATCTGCGGCTAGGCCGCCTTAAAAACAGGGCCGGCCGCCAGGTGCAGGTGGCCTTTTATGGGGGGACATTCACCGCCCTGCCTGTTGAGATCCAGGAGGGGCTCTTGCGCGCCGTCGGGCCATTTCTTAAGGAGGGGGTAGTGCACTCGCTCCGCGTATCCACCAGGCCCGACGCTCTCTCTCCAGCACGCCTGGAGGTCCTCGCGTCCAACCACGTGGCGACAGTTGAGCTGGGGGTCCAGTCCATGACCGACGAGGTCCTTAGACGTTCACGCCGGGGGTATGGCAGCGAACAGGCCAGGGAGGCTGTCAGAGAGGTGCTGCGCCTTGGCCTTGAGGCGGGAGTGCAGCTCATGGTGGGCCTTCCTGGAGAAAGCGCGGAGACCTTTGCCAAGACGGTAGAAGACGTGATCCGCCTGCGGCCCCACTTTGTCAGGCTCTACCCAACGATCGTTATCAGGGGGACCGGATTGGAACAATGGTTTCGCGCCGGAGACTACCGCCCCCTGACGCTGGAAGAGGCGGTGGCGATCAGCAAGGAGGCCCTCAAGAGGTTTCGCGCAGCCGAAATCCCCGTGATCAGGATCGGCCTGCAGCCGACTCCTACCCTGCCGGCGAGCATCGTGGCCGGCCCCTATCATCCCGCCTTCAGGCAAGTGGTAGAAGGGGCACTCCTCTACGAGCAGGCCGTTGCCCTCTTGGCAGCGCACAAGGGGTCCCCGGGGATACCGACGACCTTTATCGTCGCCCCTCAGGACATATCCACGTTCTACGGAGAGGGAAGGGCGAATATCAGAAGGCTGTGCGAGGTCTTTGACCTGCGTGAGATCAGGGTGCGGCCTGATCCGCTACAAGGGCGGGGGACGCTTGCCCTTTGGGCGGTATAGGATGGTGATGACGAGGTGAAGCGGCTCCTGATCATAAGTCTTATCCTGGGCCTGGTCTGGGGATGCGCCCATGGCAGGAGGGGGACGATCCCTCCCCAGGGCAAGAGGGTGGAGGTCGGTTGGGCCTCGTGGTATGGGGAGCCGTTTCATGGGCGTAAGACCGCGAGCGGCGCGGTCTATGACATGTACCAATTGACCGCCGCGCACAAGACCCTTCCGTTGGGCACGCGCGTGATGGTCACGCACCTCACAAACGGCAACTCCGTCGCCGTTACGGTCAACGACCGCGGTCCCTTTGTCAAGGGGAGGATCATCGACCTCTCCTACGCCGCTGCCCAGGCCCTGGGCATGGCCGGGGAGGGGGTGGCTCAGGTCAGGGTGGAGGTCGTCGCTGCCGAACTTATTGCCGCCTCTCCTGCACAAGGGCTCTTCACGGTCCAGGTGGGTTCATTTGCCGACCGCGCCAATGCCGGGAAATTAATGGAAGAACTGCAGCAATCGCACCAGGATGTCTACCTCCAGGTGCTCAAG
>Ga0154798_1113_pt3 | contig 14364 bp, 12 predicted proteins | sample Rifle2008BG16ft_FD_105806 | JGI IMG/M metagenome (GOLD analysis project Ga0154798, IMG submission 105806) | Deltaproteobacteria bacterium RBG_16_54_18 | reverse complement strand
CCGTCTCACGTCATCACGAAAAGCCGTAAAGAACCGATATATCCCAAGAAGTCCCGATCAGTACTGTCGTGACCTTAAGACCACGCCGAATCCGCAGCTAGGGAAAATACTCGTAACGGGGGCAACCGGCTACATCGGCGGAAGGCTGGTGCCCGAACTTCTCGACCGCGGATATGACGTCCGGGTTATGGTGAGGGCCTATTCGCCGGAGCACGAGAAACGATGGCCGGGGGTGGAGGTTGTCACCGGTGATGCCCTGGATCCAAAGAGCCTGATAGCGGCATTGAAGGGGATCGACACCGCGTACTATCTCATCCATTCTCTGCTCTACGGCCCCAAACGCTTCGAGAAGATCGATAGAGAAGCGGCGAGAAATTTTCGAAAAGCTGCGGATGTGAACAACGTGCGCCGTATCATCTATCTCGGGGGTCTTGGCGACCGCCGATCAAAACTGTCGAAGCACCTGAGGAGCAGACAGGAGATCTGCAGCGAATTGATGCAAAGCTCGGCAAAGGTGACGGCGCTCAGGGCAGCCATCATTATCGGTTCGGGAAGCGCTTCCTTTGAGATGATTGAGCATCTGGTCCGTAAGGTGCCGGTCTTTTTTCTGCCACCGTGGGCAAAGACCAAATGCCAGCCTATTGCTATCCGCAATGTGGTCATGTATCTCGTGGGAGTCCTGGAAACGCCTGCAACGGAAGGCGTTTTCTACGACATCGGTGGTCCCGATATTTTGAGCTACCACGAGATGCTGAAGACATTCTCGGAAGTTCTCCACCTGAGGCGCTTCTTTATCCCCACCTTTTTTTCCAACATACCCGTATACGCCTATCTCGCAAGCCTTCTCACCCCCGTTCCTCACCCGATCATTCGCTCCCTTTTGGAAAGCACGGCCAACACCGTTGTTTGTGAAAACAACGACATCCAGTCTCTTATCAAGATCGACCTGCTCTCTTACCGGGAGGCCGTGTTGCGGGCATTATCACGGGAGGAGCAAGACCGCATCTATACCAGGTGGTCTGATGCCTATCCGCCTGCTCACGAATTGGCTCTGAAACTGACGGAAATGGATCGCGGCAGCATGTATATAAAATCCACATCGCTATCCACCGGCAAACCCCCTCATGCCCTGTTCCGTTCCATTTGCCGGATCGGCGGCAAGGAAGGCTGGTTCAACATGCATTGGCTCTGGAAGGCACGGGGCCTCGTGGACAGGATCGTCATGGGTGTCGGTACCGCACGAGGTCGCCGTCATGCGTCCCTTCTCAGGGTCAACGATGTTATCGACTTCTGGCGCGTCGAGGACGTCCGCTTGAATCAACGGCTGTTGCTGCGGGCAGAGATGAAGCTCCCGGGGAGGGCATGGCTGGAGTTCAATGTTGATGCCGACTCAGAGGAGACGACGAAGCTCAGCGTCAAGGCATATTACCAACCTTTCGGATTCTGGGGCAAGGTCTACTGGTATGCCTGTCTTCCACTCCATATCTTCATATTCAATGACCTTATCGAGCAGATCGAACAGCGCAGCTGAGATAAACATACCCGAGACCGTGGCCTTTCAGTATGCTCTCCTGGGGAAAGAAGAGATCCTTCCCTTTTCCGTCTATGACGAGGGCCCCTTTTGCCTAAAAAATCAAGCCTCTCCCCCACCATATTATACAAAAATATAAAAGTGGGGATGTAGCTTCGCTACACACCTAAAAAGGAATATATCTGAGCGTTGGCGTTTTTAGCCATTTAATGTTGAAAACGCGCTCGGCGTGCTTATATAAGAAACAGCAACAATTCGGCATAGTGAGTTTTTAGATGATTCAATAACGTAACAGGCAAGGGGAAGGGGGCACTATGGTAACGCACGGCACTGTTAAAGGAGATGTTATTTCGATTTTTGGTTTTGCCGGCAGTTTGAGAAAGGGTTCTTACAACAAGGCGCTCTTGCAGGCGGCAGTCGAGCTGGTCCCGGACGGGGCCAGGCTGGAGCAATTCGACCTCGCGGGCATCCCTCCGTTTAATCAGGATTTTGAAAACGAGCCGCCGGCAACGGTCAAGGCATTCAAGGCCAAGATCAAGGCGGCGGACGCCATCCTCATTGCGACGCCCGAGTATAATTATTCCATCCCCGGGGTGCTTAAAAACGCCATTGACTGGGCCTCGCGCCCGTACGGCGACAATGCCTTAGACGGCAAGCCCGTGGCGATCATGGGGGCTTCCATCGGCATGCTGGGCACTGCCAGGGCGCAGTATCATCTGCGACAAACCTTTGTCTTTCTCAACATGCGCCCTCTCAACCAGCCGGAGGTCATGGTCCCCTTTGCCACGAATAGCATCAACGAACAGGGGGAGATAACGGATCAAAAGACCAAGGACAAGATCAAGGAACTACTCGCCGCCCTTTGCGTCTGGACAATACAGTTAAGGCGCGGCCTAGAGAGAGAATAGAATCCCTTTTGCCCATAAAAAAATCAGCGAACGACTTTTAACTTCCCATCCAGGAGGCCGATATAAATTTCCGTCTGTAATATTGAGCCGTCGGGCGCCTTCGCCGTGATCAGCTCGTCCTTGCCGTTCATGACATGCCATATATTTTTAGTCGGGCCGACGGCGACGGCGCGCAGCGCGCCCGACTTTAACGTATTCAGTTTCAATTTGAAAAGCTCTTTGGTCAGATAGCTTCGCAGCTCGGTTTTTACCTCTGCATCCGTTCCACCGAACGCCTTTCCGTAATCTCTGATTTTGACCTCGAACTCCCGTAAGATTCCCTCAGCGTCTTTTTTTACGAACAACGCATATAATTTTTGCGCATAGGCAAGGACGTCGGCCTCTTTGGCCTGTCCGGCCTGGCTCAGATGCTCTTTAAAATCAAGGGTGGATTTAAATCTCTTTGCCGCCCATGCTTGGCCCTTCGCGTTGAAATCTTTATTCTTCAGCTCGAGCGAAAAGAGCTTACCTTTGTCGGTCGTCGCAACGATGTCGCCGCGCATCATTTCGGAAACGCCAAAGGTCAACGAAGCAGGTTTGGAAGGATCGGCCTTCTTTGCTTCGGCCTTCAGTTCATTCTCGCCGATCAGCCAGGGATTAAGCACCGCGGTACCGGTGCCGTTCTTCCCGTCCATTTCAGTCACGACAAATCCGTTGATCGTGATCTGACCCGTGACATTCTCCACCTGGTATGTCACCTGATAAAATTTCGTTTTTTCCTGTGCGGAAAACACAACTCCTTGATTGAGAAGCAACAAAATGGTTATAGCTGCCAGAGAACCCCAAAAAACCTTTCTCATTTTTCCACCTCCGGAATGATTTCTTCGATTGCCTCTTTCTTTCACTTATTTACTTCGTTTCCTCAATTATAGACTGTCATATCATCCCGGCGGCAGGGGAATGCCGAATGCCTTTTCCACCTCCGCTTTGGTCACGCCGCTGATCCGTAGCAGCTTTTCCCGGGAGTGATGGCCGGCGATGATCTCGACATGAGAGACGGCGATTTTGAGTTTTTTTGCGACGAACTTTTTTAAGGCCGCATTGGCCTTGTCCTCGAGCGCCGGAGCTGTCACGCGCACCTTAACACTGTCCCCGCGCAGGCCGTTAATCTCCTCGTGCGCGGCGCGGGGGTGGAGGTGGATCTTGAGGGTGACGTACGTCCCATCAGGGGACGAGTAATCTTTGGACATAATAGAAGAGGGTAGGTATGACAAAATCTATCAGTAACAAGATGACGAGGATGACGACAACCGGGGAAAAATCGATGCCTAATCCCTGCAGCGGCAGTATCCTCCTCACCGGCCTCAGGACCGGCTCGGTGACCCGATAGAGGAAGCGGACGATGGGGTTGTAGGGGCTGGGGCTCACCCACGAGATCAGGGCGCGGACGATGATGATCCACATATAGATGTTCAGGGCGATGACCAATATCCTGGCGATCGCCGCAATGAAGTTATCGAGGACAAACATACAACCTCCTTATTTCAGCAGAATAAAGCTCAGTTGCCTCCCCGCGTTATTTTCCCGACGATAGGAGAAAAAGAGGTCCTGCCGGCACGACGTACACAGGTTGACGGCCGCGATGTTCGCCAAGGGGATGCCTGCCTGCGTTAATTCTAGCCGAGCGGCGCCCCGTAAGTCAAGGTACGTCTTCCCCTCCCGCTCCTGGATAAATTGATCTGCTGCCGCATAAGCGTTCCGAAAGAGGCTCACCACGTCTTCTTTGACCTCGTAGCAGCACGGGCCGATGCCCGGGCCGATGCCGGCCCAGATGTCGGCGGGCGCGCTCTGAAAGCTCCGCGTCATCTCGGCCACGGTACGCTCGATGACCCCGCTCCATATCCCGCGCCAGCCGGCATGCACGGCGGCGATGACTTTTTTCGTGCGGTCGGCCATCAAGATAGGGAGGCAGTCGGCAGTCCAGATCCCGAGGGCGATATTTTTCTTTTCCGTGACGACGGCATCGTAGGGCTGGGGAAGGGCGAGGGCGAGGGCCCTGGTATCGTCGTTGACGACGAGCACCTCCGCCCCATGCACCTGCCGCAGGGTGAGGAGCCGCTCGGGCGTGCCACCCAGGGCCTCCAAGGCCCCTGTCTCGCCTGCTCGGGTGCAGAAGGCGTGTCTGATTCGTTTGAATGCCGGGAGCTTAAAATAGGTGCCCTTCTCGTGCTCTTGCAGGGTAAACTCATTGTCCACGTAACACCTCCAAAAGGGCTTCCATATCCGCTGCCAACGGGGCGGTGAATTCCATGACCTTTCCCGTTACGGGGTGGCGGAAGGAGATACGAAAGGCATGCAGGGCCTGCCTGCCCATGGCCTTGATCCGCTGCCGCACCACCGGGTCTTCTATCTGAGCAAGCCGGCGCGCCTTTGTGTAGACGGGGTCTCCGACCAGGGGGTGTCCGATCGCGCTCATGTGCACCCTGATCTGGTGGGTCCTGCCGGTTTTTGGCGCGACCTCGACAGAGGTGATCCCGGCAAAGCGTTCCCGAACCCGCCACCGGGTCTCCGCCTCCCGGGGGTGCCGGGTGCGGAGGGAGAATTTTTTGCGGTCGATCGGGTGCCTCCCCAGGGGGGCGGTGATCACCCCTTCTCCCTGCTCCATCCTGCCGTAGACCAGGGCGAGGTAGAGTTTGTGCACCTCCCGCTGCTGGAACTGTTGTACCAGCGCCTCGTGGGCGCAATCGTTTTTGGCAACCACCATCACGCCTGAGGTCCCCTTGTCCAGGCGGTGGACGATACCGGGACGCAAGACCCCGCCTACCCCCGTCAAGTCGCGCAGGCGGAAGAGCAGCGCGTTGACCAGGGTGCCTGACCGCATGCTCCCCGCGGGGTGCACCGTCATGCCGGAGGGCTTGTCCACGACGACGAGATCGTCGTCTTCATAGATAAACGTCACCGGCAGGTCTTCGGGGAGGACGGCCGACTCTTTTAGCGCGGGGATTACCCCGCTCACTTTATCCCCCTGTTTGACCTTGAGACCTCCCTTGGCACCGGCGTTGTTGAGGAGGACGGTCTTTTCGCGGATGAGCCGCTGGATCTGCGAGCGGGATAACGGCAGGTGTTCAGCGAGGAAAAGGTCAAGCCGCTTGCCGTGGTCCTCCTTTAGGACGGGAAAGGTAAAGGCCTCTCCGGGGTCGGTCATCCCTCTATCCCTCATCCCTATACAGCGACCTTTTTGAGAGCCTGGGCCACGCCCCGGGCAACGATCGGCACCTCTTCATCTTGGATGGTCCTCACGTCCAGGATGAGCCGGTCATTGGCGATCCTGGCGATGATGGGAGAGTCAAGCTGCCGCAATGCCGCCTCCAGGGCTTGGAGCGAGCCGTGCGCAGGCTTGACAGCCACGGCCCATGTGGGAAGCCCCTGCAAGGGGAGGGCTCCTCCTCCTACCTGCGACGTCTCCTGGATCACCTCGACGGCGACAGCGGCCTTTTCCTGCTGGAGGAGGTGCTGCAGGCGCTCGGCTTGCTTGCGGAGCGTTGCAATCGGGATGGTCAGCATGCGCAGGGTGGGTATCTCCTTGATCGCCTCCCCCTCGCTCAGGTACGCGATGAGGGTGGCCTCCAGGGCCGCGAGGGTGAGCTTGTCTATTCGCAAGGCCCTGGTTATCGGATTGGCCTTGATCCGGTCTATCAATTCCTTCTTTCCCACGATGACCCCGGCCTGGGGGCCGCCGAGGAGCTTGTCGCCGGAAAAGGTCACCACGTCGGTTCCTGTCTGTACGGCCTCCTGCACCGTCGGCTCCTTGGCAAGGCCGTACGCGGAGAGGTCGAGCAAACAGCCGCTTCCCAGGTCGTCCATTACGGGGAGCGCGTGTTTTTTACCGAGCCCGACCAATTCCGCCAGCGAGACCTCCTCGGTAAAGCCGACGACCTTAAAGTTGCTCGTGTGCACCTTGAGCAGGAGGGCGGTCTTGTCGCTGATAGCCGCCTCATAGTCCTTGAGGCGTGTCCTGTTGGTGGTGCCGACTTCTTTGAGCACGGCGTTGCTTTTCGCCATGACGTCGGGTATGCGAAAGGCCCCGCCGATCTCCACCAGTTCACCCCGCGAGCAAATGACCTCCTTGCCTGCAGCGATTGTGTTGATCGCCGCGAGCACGGCGCCGGCGTTATTGTTGACCACAAGCCCGCCTTCGGCCCGGGCAAGGCGCAGGAGGAGTGCCTCCACGTGGGCATAGCGGGACCCCCGCTCTCCCTGGGCGAGGTCGTACTCGAGGTTGGAATATCCCCGGGCGATCGCCATCACCTCCTGCAGGGCACGCTCGCTTAACGGCGAGCGTCCGAGATTGGTGTGGATGATCACCCCCGTGGCGTTGATGACCTGTTTGAGCCGCGGGGCCACCTGTCCGGCCATCTCCTGCGTAAGCAGGGGGAGGAGGGTGGCGACGGTAAAACGCTCCTCGGAGAATTCCGCGGGCTTCGCGACTGTCAAGATCTCTTGACGCAGGCGATCCAGCACGCGGCGGATTCCCTCGACCACGACCTCGTGCGGGTAGGAGCGCAAGAGATCCTGCATCTCCTTGGCTGCAAGGAGTTCGTCGACCTTGGGTATCTTTCTGAGAGAGGCGCCGCGTTCTTTGTCAGACATGGCTCGGTTCCTTTTTTGCGAGGCGCGCACGATTTGTGGCGCGCATAATTGGAGAGCGTGTACGTTTTGTGGCGCGCTGGATACGGGGGCGCCTCGGGAAGAGAATGGAACTCACGATCTTAAAGAAGTTCATCCGGAAGAAACGGGTGGGCCATTCCAACTCCTGCTTGTCGCAGACGATCCCCTGTTCCAAATGCTTGATGTCCATTCCCAGTTGCCTCAGCTCCCCCTCCTGCTTCTTTTGCGGGACGGTTTCCATGATACGGTCGATGTCCTGCATCACCGCGATCGCCTGGCTGATCCGCCTATCGATGGCAGCGGCCTGCGCCTGCGGGATGATCCCGAATTCCCCCTTGAGGGCGTTCAACCTCCTCCCCCCTTCATAGGTGCTGGCGACGATCTCGTCCCTTGTCATCCATAGGGTCTCATAATTGAGAAAATATTTCCAGCTCGGCCCTTCCAAGGCCCGGCGATGCTCCTCGAGGGTGCGAAACAGGAGGCGGTACCCGAACCGCTCGGGCTGCTCAAAGGCCATGCTCCCCGGGTCCAAAAACGGCGCCAGGGGCGAAATGAAGGGGAAGAGAGTCTTTGCCCTGCCAAAGCGCTCGAGCAGGTGGCGGCAATAGGCAACCGTCTCCATGACGGAATTATAGTCCTGCTGGGGCAGCCCGGTCATGAAGAAGAGGTCGATCCGCCGCGCGCTATTCTGAATGGCCGCGTCGAGGAACGCCTCCAGCTGCTTATTGGAGTACGTGCGGCCAAAGGCCTTGCGCACCCCCTCGTCGTGGGACTCCGGGGAGATCTGAATATTAAAGTTAGGGGTCGTGCGGCAGATTTCCGCCACCAGTTCCGCGGGCGGGGGGCGGAAGAATTCGTAGACCATTGGGTTTTTGATCCTGGCGCGGCGCAGCTCCCGCAAGAGTGCCGCGGCATATTTTTCTCCGGGCTGCAGGATGTCGCCGATGATAAAGATGGGGGCGTTGAGGTGCCGCTGCACCGCGCGGATGTCCTCCGCCAGGAGCCGGGGGTCGCGAAAGGCCGGGGCCTTTCTCTTTTCCATCCGGCTCAAGGCCCAGCGTGAGGCCCCGCAGGTCTTGCACTGGTAGGTGCACCCGCGGCAGGTAAAGACGGCGGTCAAGGGATACTTGAGCCAGTTGGTAAAGGGGGTATAGCCGATCAAGTCACGGTAGCGGATCACCTGACGCATGATGTGCCCATAATCGATGACCACGCTGTTGAGGTCATGCGGCATGTGGGTCAAGGGGTTGACCCGTACCGCACCGTCGTCGCGCCACGTGAGGTTGGGGACCGTGGTCGGCCGCTCATGCCCCTTGATCATGTGCATGAGTTGATACAGGGGCTCTTCCGCCGAATCCCCCCGGACCACATAATCCACCTGAGGATAGTTGGCGATGATCTCCTCGTGGAAGTACGTGGCGGAGAAGCCGCCGAGGATCACGGGACAATCGGGATGATAGCGCTTGATGATTGCGGCCAGGGCCAGGCTCCCGTGGCAGTGGGGGAGCCAGTGCAGGTCAATACCAAAGGCTTTGGGGCGTAATTGGGCGATGAAGCGCTCCACGTCGAACCCCGGCTGCTTGAGCATCTTGAGGGCGATGTTGACGATCCGCACTCGCAGACCCTTCCTCTCCAGGTATTCCGAGATGCTGGCAAAGCCGACGGGGTACATCTCGAAGATCGGGGTGGAGGGGATCACGTCGCTGATCGGGCCCAATTGGATGGGTCGCCGGCGAAAATCATAGATGGCAGGTGGATGCAAGAGGATTAAATCAGGTTGGGGCATGCGAGGCCTTTCTTTTCTAGAATACAGAGAGCAGAAGGTACATAACACAGATTGCCGCGCCGGTCAAATCGCCGAAATTTATTCCGCGTTACTATTCCGACTTCACGCCGTTCCCGCCGATCCGCTGCGAGACAGGGATGTAGCCACTATCAGGCGGCGGCCAGAGTTTTGTCGAGCAGAGCAAACGGGTGGATTGGCGGAAGCCGATGTTGAGCGGTAGGTAGAAGAACGGCCGCACGCGAGGCTTGGTCATGATCCGGCGCCAGATGCTTTGCCAAGAATACATTTTTCTCCACATGGCCCTCATCCCCCAGTGGAGCTCTTGGGGGGTCATCTGCAGGGGGCGAAACGTCACCGAACCGTGATCGTAATTTCTCCAATTGCGGCTAAGGATTCTGCCCTGGGACTCCATCTGCGCATAGAGGGGGGTGTTCGGCAGCGGTGTCAGGATCAGCGGGAAGGCGGTCTCGAGGCGATTTTCTTGGGCAAAGGCAACGATTTGGTCGAAGACCGCGGGAGTATCTTCGTCAAAGCCGACAATGAACGTGCCCATGACGCCGATGCCGCGTTCATGCAGGCGTCGGATAGAATCGGCATATTCGGCCGTTCGGTTCGTGAATTTATGCATGGAGTCGATGGTCGTCTGCGAGAGCGATTCAAAGCCGATGTTGACGCCGATGCACCCCGACTCGGCCATCAGATCCAGCATGGATTCGTCGCGCGTGAGATTAAAGCTGGCATGGCCGTACCAGCGGATGTCGCAGTCTTTAAAGACCTCCAGCAGGGCCCGGGCGCGCTTGAAATCGGAGACGAAATTGGAGTCCATGACATAGAGCAGGCGTCTCTCGATAAAGTAGGGGATGTCGGGGTGCCAGTGCCTGGCCAGCCAGGTCTTCCATCGGGCCTGCGGGGGCCTGGGGCCGAAGACGGCCATCAACTCCGCGCGGATGGCCTCGGGCGGACGCCCCCGGTAGCGCGCCCCGAAAAAATTCTGCACGCCGCAAAACGTGCAGCCGACGGCGCAACCGCGGCTGGTTTCGATGTTTTCTCCCGGATGGTAGAATTTTTTTTGCAACAGGTCGCGCCGCATGGGGGGGAGGTGCGCAAGGTCCGTCGCCTGCCCGATATATTTTCTTTTCATCCTTCCCGCAGCGAAATCGGAAAGGACCTCTTGCCATATTGCCTCGGCCTCTCCCAGGATCACGGCATCGGCGTGTTGCAGGGCCTCGTCCGGCAGCGCCGTGACGTGAAATCCTCCCAGGATGACCTTTGTCCCTTCCGCCCGCAGCCGATCGGCAATGCGATAGCAATTCGGCATATGATGCGTCAAGCCGACGATCAAGGCCAGGCGACCGCCCCGCCCATACGGCACTGGTTCATGGGCCTCGTCCACGAGACGAACGTGGAATTGTTCCGGGGTCAGGGCGGCGATGGTCGCCAGACCGATGGCGGGATATCCAAGCAGCGGCAGGCGGATGCCGAAGGTCTTGTTGCGTGCCTTGGATCCCGTTGCCACCGCTATAAGCAGCACGTCGCCTGTACCGTCTTGCGGCCCGCTTCGGCGTGGGAGCATACTCACTTCTTCACCGTCGCCGGCCGAGAACTCGTGATCATCAGATGTGGATGATCTTGTCCGCACGTTTCACGTGGGGATATGTCGGTATGCATTTTTACTACTTTATCATATTACTTATGGCCTCACAACAGGATATCACCTGTTGAGCGGCGATTTTTCCCAATTTTTATAGCTATGAAGAAGCGTGAAGAGGAAGCTATTATGGTTACGGATGGTGTGTTACCGGTGGCAAAAATCGGGCAGTTCTCTCCTGTCTTCAATCATGTCTCTGAGGGCGGAATCCTGCCGCTCCGTCAAGATCTTTTGCGTGATCTGGGATATAATTGCTTCGTTGATTTCCGGCGCGATGGTCATGCGGAGCTGTCTCCGCACCTCGACGGCAAGAGACCTGGTCAAGGTATTACACAAGCCATAGGTGGCGAGGAAGTTAAATAACGTATAGTGAGGACGCACGGCAAGGCCGGTAAGATAGGCCCGTTCGTATTTATAGCGTGTGGAAAAAGCGGTTTCTCTGTCCGCGGCCATCCTCGCCGCCATGGCGAACATGGTCGGCATCAATGATTCAAACGCCTTTTCCAAAAAATACTCTCTCGCGATCGCCTCATCATCAAAATGGCGCTCGATAAATACTTCCCGGCAAACCGCCGGCAGGTCGAGATAGAGATAGTGTGTCGCGCCGTCGATATCGAAATCTTTCTCGGTTTGAGGTTTTAATCTCCATAATATGGCGAAACACCAGCGGAGCAGGGAATCAATCGTCCCCGTGTAGAGATATACCGTGCCGTTTTTTTCCGAGACAAAGACCGACGCCCAAGCCCCCTCGTCGTAGACGGAAAAGGGAAGAATCTCTTCTTTCCCCAGGATGGCATACCGAAAGGCCACCGTCTCGGGTATGTTTATCTCATGCTGACCGCTCCCGATAATCGGGGCCAGGCAATAGGAATTTCCCGCATCTGTTTTGTTGCTATCGTAGAAGTAATCCCGGGAAGAGAAATATGCCCGCACCTGTTCTTCATTGCCGTAATCGAAGAGATTGGCGGAGAAGGAGCGGAGCTGCTCCGCGAATTGGTCTCTAGTGAATTCCATCTTGAGCTTCATCATCGACGTTTGTGATGTCCGTACCTCGTAATCGGCATAGCAGTAGCGCCTAAACCTATCCGTGACCTTTTCAAATTCCGTGGTATAGGTTATATACCACGTGATGCCGTATAATATCAGGATGGCAAGAGAGAGGTGAAGATATCTCGAGGTGAAAAATTTTTTTACCATGCGTAAATTCTTAGAGGACGTTACGCCCTCGCGCCTCCTTGCATGAGACGAAGCTTATTCTCGACAAAGGCTTTATGTTCCGTTTGCGGAAATTTTTTCATATACTGCTGGTAGACGGCGCGGGCAAGGTCGTACTGCTGCAATTGTTGTTCATAAAGTTTCGCGAGGTCGAGATAGGCCGCTTCCATGGAACGGTCAGGGGGATAATTGCCGTTAATCAACGCCTCGAGCGTCGCGCGCGCCAGCGACGTATTGCCCGAACTGGCCAGCAGCCTGCTCACCCGCAGCTGGTGCTGCGGCTCAATAACGGTGAGATATTTTTTCCAATACTCGACAAAGACCGCGACGACATTTTCGCGATCGGTATCGAGCATGAGCTTGATGGCCTGCTCATAGTGCTCTTTTCCCTGCTTCGAGCCCCCCATCCTGCTCTTTGCCTGCGCCATTTTGAGGTGCAGCTGCGGGTTATTCGTGTCGGTTTGCAGCAGCTGCTCGGCGGCCATCATCCCTTGGGCGTATCCATCTTGCCTGCCGAGCTGCGTCCTGACCGTATGCTCCAGCTTTTCTCGTCGCGCCTCCCCTTCGTACTTGAGATATTTGCTCGTTGCAAGACCGGTTAAGAATCCGCCCACGTGTGCCCAAAAGGCCACGTTCTGGTGAATCCCCTTGATGGCGGCGATCCCTCCCAGGAAGTCGCGGAGAAACCAGAAGCCGAGAACGACGACGGCGGGGAGCTGGATAGGTATGACAAAGAAGAGCAGGAGCTTGATCTTGGAATAATAACAGCGGTAGAGATAGACCCCCATGATGCCGGAGATGGCGCCGGAGGCGCCGAGAGCGGGAACAGTAAGCTTGTCGCGCAGAAACAAACCAATCATCGAACTGTGGATGAGCCCGGCGGCGATCCCGGTAAGAAAATAGAGGAAGAGGTACTGTTTCCAACCGACTTTATCTTCCACGAATATGCCGAAGACCCAGAGAAACAAGGAGTTGCCGAACAGATGCCAGAAGCTGCCGTGAAAGAACATGCTCGTGACGAGCTGCCAGGGGTGGGCCTCTCCGGGATAGAGATAGAAATAGCGCCAGATCAGGAATTCGGTCTTATAGTACATGCCTGCCGTGAAGGCATAGACGAGCCAATTTACGAGCAATAGCCCGATGGTGGCATAGGGGATTTTTTTGAGGCCGATGTTGGTGCCGATAGGGATGAGCATGCCGTATCTTTCCCCCCGAGGTATGGCTTGCTTGTACCCTATCATCTTTATCCTTTCCGGTCAATCAGGCAGTTGCTGCGAGGAAAGAGGAGCTATCGCTCTGATTCGGAAGTCATATTGACTTGGCGGGGAGCTGCCATTACCATTATGAAGGTCCGCGTAACAAGGGCACGATCGAGTAGGATAAAGAGGTTAATTACCATTGTCTTTTCCCCCTGATAAAAACGGCCGGAAACGGGAGTTCCTGCACCAAGCGGCAAAGGCCTTGACGCAGGCCTATGGCGTCCCCGATCCCGGGCCAATTGAGGAGCCGCTTGCGGTCTTGATCAGGACCGTCCTCTCCCAAAATACTACGGACACGAACCGCGACCGGGCGTATCACGCGTTGCGACGGAGGTTCCCTCGCTGGGAAGACCTCTTGGAGGCCGATACCAAGGAGATCGCCGAGGTTATCAAGGTAGGAGGGCTGTCCCGACAAAAGTCCGCCCGGATCAAGGATATCCTCCAGTGGGTGCACCGGCAATGGGGGGAGATGACCCTTGCGCCGCTCTGCGCGATGGGGACGGCGGAGGCCAGGGAGGTGCTCCTGGGCCTCAAGGGGGTGGGCCTAAAGACGGCCAATTGCGTCTTGGCCTTCGGCTGCGGCAGGGTGGCCTTTCCGGTGGACACGCACATCCTGAGGATCGCCAAGCGGTTGGGCCTCATCCCCGCGCCTGCGACGGCGGAACAGGCGCACCTGCTTTTGGCCGCGTTGGTCCCCGATGCGCTGGCGATACCGTTGCACCTTAATCTCATCCGCTATGGGCGGGAGATATGCAAGGCCCGCCATCCGCATTGCCGTCACTGCCTCTTTCCCGATCTCTGTACCCTTCCGTTAGACCAACGCGAGGGCTACCGCAAAAGGCAGCGCCATGCGTGATAATTGGGCACAGGACAAGGAAGTGTCTTGCGGCATGGAAGAGGTTCTGCGCCGGACCAAGGGTGCCTGGGCACGCGGAGAGGAACTCGTCATCTCGGGGTTGGCGGGGGGGAGCAAGGGATTTGTCATCAGCCTCCTCGGCAGGGTGGTCGCCCCCTTGCTGGTCATCACGCCGGACCAGGATCAGGCCGAGGCCGTCTTTGCCGATTGCCTCTTCTTTACCCCGCCGGCGGAGCAGGAGCGGATCCTCTTGGTCCCTTCCGACGGTGTGCCGCACGGGGACATCCCCCCCTGGGACCTGATCTCCCAGCGGATTAAGGCCCTGCGGCTCATTGCCGAGGGGAGGGCCGCCGTGGTCATTGCCCCCATCCAGGGGGTCCAGCGGAAGGTCCCTCCTCAAGAGGAACTCCTCGCCAGCCTCATCCGTATAAAGGAAGGGGCGGAGCTTGACCGCGACCGGCTCGTGAGGACAATCGCCGCCTTCGGCTACAGCCGCGTGGAGATGGTGGAGGAA
>Ga0154798_1070_pt1 | contig 14608 bp, 16 predicted proteins | sample Rifle2008BG16ft_FD_105806 | JGI IMG/M metagenome (GOLD analysis project Ga0154798, IMG submission 105806) | Deltaproteobacteria bacterium RBG_16_54_18 | reverse complement strand
GAGGCGGTTGATCCCCCTTATTGCCGATGACTACGTTGACAAGGAGTTCGGCTCCGGGGCGTTGAAGATCACGCCGGCCCATGATCCAGCCGACTTCGAGATCGGGCAGCGGCATCATCTCGACTTGATCCGGGTCATTGACGGGGAGGGGAGGATGACGGCAGAGGCGGGGCCGTACGAGGGGATGGACCGATTCCAGTGCCGGGAACAGATCGTCAAAGATTTCAAGAAAGATGGGACCCTCGTAAAACTGGAAGAGTACCATCATAGTGTCGGGCACTGTTACCGCTGTCGGACGATGGTAGAGCCGTTTCTCTCCAAGCAGTGGTTTGTTAAGACCAAGCCCTTGGCAACACCGGCCATCAAGGCGGTGGAGGAGGGCAGAACGCGGATCGTTCCTGCCATGTGGGAACGGACATATTTTGACTGGATGCACAACATCCGCGACTGGTGCATCTCCCGGCAAATATGGTGGGGGCATAGGATCCCTGCCTGGTATTGTGATGCGTGTGGAGAGGTGATCGTCGCCAGGGAGGAGCCCCGGAAATGTTCCCTTTGCAACTCTTCAAAACTCACCCAGGAGACCGATGTCCTGGATACGTGGTTCAGCTCCGCCCTGTGGCCCTTTTCCACCATGGGGTGGCCGGATAAAACGGAGGAATTGCGGCTCTTTTATCCGACGTCGGTCATGGTCACGGGGTTTGATATCCTCTTTTTCTGGGTGGCGCGCATGATGATGATGGGGCTTAAATTTATGGGCGATGTCCCGTTCCACGATGTCTACATCCATGCCCTGGTCAGAGACATGGAGGGGCAGAAGATGAGCAAGACCAAGGGGAATGTCATCGATCCCCTCGTCATGATAGAACGGTTCGGGACCGACGCCTTTCGCTTCAGCCTGGCCGCCTTTGCCGCCCAGGGCAGGGACATCCGGCTCTCCGAGGAGCGCATCGAGGGCTATCGCAACTTTGCCAATAAGATCTGGAACGCGGCGCGGTTTTCGGCAATGAATCTTGAGGATTACCGCGACGACGGCCACACTATAGACCTATCGCAATGCAGTCTCCCCGATCGCTGGATCCTGGCCCGGCTCAACCAGGCAGTTGCCGCCGTGACCCGCGCCCTGGATGAATACCGCTTTAACGAAGGGGCCCAGGCCGTCTATCACTTTATCTGGCATGAGCTCTGCGACTGGTACCTCGAATTGAGCAAGGGGTATCTCTACCATGGCGATGCAAGCCGGCGCGCGCTCACCCAGAAGACCCTCGTGTACGTCCTGGACCAGGCCCTCAAGCTGCTCCATCCCTACATGCCCTTTATCACCGAGGAGATCTGGCACCACCTCCCCCACACCGGTGAGAGCATCATGATAGCCGAGTATCCCCAGGTGAGGCCGGAGCTGACGGATGAGGCGGCAATCAAGGTGATGGAGCGCGTTATGGAGGTGATTACCGGCGTGCGCAATATCCGGGGGGAGATGGGGATCACCCCCCTTACCCAGATCACCATCATCCTGATTGCCGAAGACGAGAAAACGGCCGCGGATATCAGAGAACATGTGGGCTTCGTCAAGGACCTGGCCAGGGTCAAGGAGGCCCGGATCGTGGTGCAGGGGGAGCGCCCCCGGGCAGCGGCCGCGGCCATGGCCGATGGGGTCGAGGTATTCGTCCCCCTGGAGGGGGTGATCGAAGACCCGCAGAAAGAGCAGCAGCGGCTTACCAAAGAGTTGACACGGCTCCTCGCGGATCTCGAATTTACTCAAGGGAAATTGGCCAACGAGGCCTTCCTCGCTAAGGCCCCGGCGGATAAGGTTCAGAAAGAGCGCGATAAGCTGCAAGAGTTTTCTCTGCTCAAGGAAAAGCTGGAGCAGCGGCTGGCGATTTTTAAGGAGCTGGTGGAGGAGAGATGAGACAACATATAACGCATCGTAGAAAGAGGTGAGAAATGCGGGTTGATATCGCAGAGGTCGAGCATGTAGCGCTCCTGGCGCGCTTGCAACTCTCGGCGGCAGAAAAAGAGGTCTTTACCAATCAGCTGAACGCCATCCTGGAGTATGTGGCAAAGCTCAACGAGCTCGACACGAAGGGGGTCGAGGCGACCTACCATGTCGTCCCGCACCACAACGCCATGCGAGAGGATCAGGTGAAAGAATCCCTCCCCCCGAAGGTCTCGTTGGAGAACGCGCCGGATCAGGCCCAAGAGTGCTTCCGCGTCCCTAAGATCATTTAACCGTGTCGGAGAAGAGCAATGTATCGTCTCACTATCCATGAGCTCCACGAGAGATTAAAGGGCAAGGAGGTCTCTGCGCAGGAGGTCACCGGTCTCCTTTTGGAGCGAATCAGCACGGTTGATCCGCAGATCAAGGCCTATCTCTTGGTGACGGCAGAGGAGGCGATGGCCCAGGCCCGCGCGGCAGACAAGAGGATCACCGCAGGGGGCATTGCCTTGCTCACGGGAATACCCCTGGCGATCAAGGACAACATGTGCACGCAGGGCATTAAGACTACCTGTGCCTCACGGATACTGGAGAATTTTATCCCCCCCTATGACGCCACCGTCGTCAAGCGGCTCAAAGATGCCGGGGGTATCATCCTCGGCAAGACGAACATGGATGAATTCGCCATGGGGTCCTCCACGGAGAACTCGCGTTTTACAATCACGCACAACCCCTGGCAGCTCGATGCCATCCCCGGCGGGTCGAGCGGCGGCTCAGCCGCTGCCGTGGCTGCCGACGCGTGCATTGCCGCATTAGGATCGGACACCGGCGGCTCCATCCGGCAGCCGGCTGCCTGCTGCGGTGCCGTGGGGATGAAGCCGACGTACGGGCGTGTCTCCCGCTACGGCCTCGTGGCCTTCGGCTCTTCGCTGGACCAGATCGGGCCCCTGACGAAAGATGTAGAGGACTGCGCCATCATGCTCAATGCCATTGCCGGCCACGACCCCTTCGATTCCACTACCCTCAACATCCCGGTCCCCGACTATTGCAAGGTCCTGGTCAAAGATATCAAGGGGTGGGTCATCGGCGTACCAAGGGAGTTCTTCGGGGAGGGGATGGACCCCGAGGTAGAGGGCAACGTCACGGCGGCGATCAAGGTCTTGGAGGGGATGGGGGCGCGGGTGAAGGAGATTACGCTCCCGCATACGGGCTATGCAGTGGCAACCTACTACATCATCTGCACGGCCGAGGCGAGTTCTAACCTCGCGCGGTATGACGGGGTAAAATACGGGTTTCGGTCGCCGGCGGCAAAAGAGCTCATGACAATGTACCGGGAGACCCGCTCCGAGGGTTTTGGGCCTGAGGTGAAACGCAGGATCATGTTGGGGACGTACGTGCTTTCCGCCGGCTACTATGATGCCTACTACCGCAAGGCGGCGCAGGTGAGGACGCTCATCAAGGAAGATTTTGAAAGGGCCTTTCAAGAGTGCGACGTCATCATTACCCCCACGGCCCCCACGCCGGCCTTCCGTATCGGGCAAAAGGTGCAGGACCCGCTGCAGATGTACCTCTCGGACATCTTCACCATCTCCGTGAACCTTGCCGGCGTGCCGGCCATCTCCATCCCCTGCGGGTTCAGCAACCATGGACTTCCCATCGGCCTCCAAATCATTGGAAGGCACAACGACGAAGAGCGGATCATCCAGGCTGCCTATACCTTTGAGCAGAATACCGATCACCACGCCAAACGCCCCGCGCTTGCATAGCAACAGGAAGGAGTGTAGAGGAGTCCTATGAGATACGTAAAACTCCTGTTCTTATTATTGATCGGTGCTGTAGCATTGTTCTTTATTTTTTCAATCGTTATCCCCGAAGGCCCTAAGATAATTATCCAGTATGACCGAGACGCAAAGGAAACCGTCTATGCGCTGGCGGATAAATCCCTCAGCCTGACCGTGTATGATACCGCCGGGAATGAGCATATCTTACGGCTCCGCTCCAACTCAAAGCTCCCGCTGAAAGAGCAGGTTGGCATCCTCACCCGGATGCTCAAAAAATTACCGAAAGAGAGGAAATTCCGCTCCTTTTTTGTCGGCAGATTAATAGAAGCCTTTGGCGCGGACCGGACAATGTCCGAACGGCTATCCCTTGCCGCCAGCAAGTCCCCTCTCTGGGAACAGGCAAAAGGCGATCCCCGCATCGGCTCAGAGAATAAATTCGTCAAGGAGATTGCCAACCAGGCCATGATCTATCCGGAGTTGAAGGAGCTGTTCGTCCGCCATGGCTATGAGATCCAGATAGCAAACGTGGAAAAGGTCTTGATTGACCCACAGACCAAGCTCCCTTATGATTGCCTTACCTGGTTCTCGCTCAGCAGACCCTTAACACCTATCGGCAACGGCTACTGGCGAGATGACGCCAAGGTCTACTGGAAGTGGCGCACGATTGAAGAACCCAGGGGGCCTATCGAATATACCGTAAAAGAAGTCAAGGGCGCCGATCCAAAGACATTCCGGTTTCTAGCGGAAAGGGTCGAGGGCGTGTGGGGTAAAGACCGCAACGGAATCTATTTCTTTGAGCAGAGGATCGAAGGCGCGGACATTTCAACCTGGGAGCCGCTTGATTGGGGTTATTCAAAGGATAAAAATTACGTGTACAAAGACGTGCACATCGTTACAAAAGCCGACCCGAAAACCTTTCGTGTCCCTGAGCCTTAATTTCTTGTCATGTACCCTCTTACTGCAACCCCTGCAAAAAATCCTTAGGCAGCCTCCTTGGTTTGGCCGCCACAATGATGTAATGCGACTTTTTCACGAGCCGCCCCGTTTGGCCCTTTCGCGCTCCAACGCAATCTGCCGTGCCAGGAAAATCTTTGCCAGACTCTGATACGGTACATCTTTCTTGTTGGCGATAACCCTTAACTCTTCTAACATATCCTCCGGCAAGCGGATGGAAATTGATTTCAGCGAGGGTTTGAGATTGGGGAAGACGGCTCTCGTCGCATGCCGCCGATCAAAGTAGTCCAACGGGGAATGAGTCGCCCAGAATTCTCGTTCCTCATCCTCGTTCTTGAACTTTGGAATACGGTTATCCCTTTTCTTCATAAAACTTCCTCTCCTTCTTGTTCATATCCCGTGCGGAAATTACCCTCAGGAGATCACGCCGCTTCGTAAAAATGACGACGAGGAGCCGACCTGCATCTGTCCGCCCTAAAGCCGCCCATCGCCTTTCTGTGCGTGAATGGCCCGGATCATCGAGAACAAGCACGGGTTCGTTAAAGAATATCTGCTCGCACTCCCACTTCTCGACCTTGTGCTTGACCAGGTTTTTATCAATGTTACCGTCGTCCCACTGGAACCCAACTGCGTCGTCAAACGCATTTTTCATCTTAGTTAATTGTATATGATAACCATATACATGTCAAGATCGCGAGTAAGAGAGGAAATAATCAATTGACGCTCGATTGGCAGGGGTGAGCCTGCTCCCCGATTACCCAACTTCTCGCAACCCCTTGACGAATTCCTTAGGCAGCCTCCTCGGTTTGGCTTCTTTGGTAATACAGACCATCTGGTTTTCCCCTTCGGCGAGGAGCCTTCCGGTCTCTTTTAACGTGACCCGGTGATGGAAGGTAAAAGCGGCCCCGGTCACGCGGGGGACGGTTGTCTCCACCTGTATGATATCACCATAGGTCGCCGGCGAGCAGTATTCCACCTCCACCCGCTTGATGATGAAGTAGATCCCCTTCTTTTCCCAATCCGCCAGGGAGAGCCCCCTGGCTGCCAAATACTCAAACCATGACTTCTCAAAGTACTTGAGGTAGTTGGCATAATACATCACCCCCCCGGCATCGGTGTCGCCGTAATAGACCCTGGTCTCCCACATACTTCCTCCTTGACCCCATCAATCATTTTGTGATAATTTTTTATGTGATAATATCAACGTTAGTTTAATAAAAAGTTTCATATTATGTCAAGGATAGAAGTATGGTAGACGAACGAGAAGAGTTTCATCGGATACAGCGGCTGCCGCCGTATGTCTTTGCCGAGGTGGATGCGCTGAAGATCGCCGCCCGCAGAAAAGGCGACGATATCATCGATCTCGGCATGGGGAATCCGGACCTCCCTACACCCCAACACATCGTCGATAAGATGATCGAGGCGGTCCACAATCCCCGTAACCATCGCTACTCTGCCTCCAAGGGGATCTATAAATTACGTCTGGCCATCACCGATTGGTATCGGCGCAACTATGACGTGGACCTCGATCCCGATACCGAGGCCATTGCCACCATCGGGTCCAAAGACGGTATCTCACATCTTGCCCTGGCCACCCTGGGTCCCGGCGACGTGGTCTTTGTGCCCAACCCTACCTACCCTATTCACAGTTACTGTGTGGTCATTGCCGGGGGGGATCTGCGCAGCATTCCCCTGACCGAAGATGAGGATTTCTTCGAGCGCCTGCAGGCAGCCACCAAACTCACGTGGCCCAAGCCCAAGATGCTGATCATCAATTTCCCCCATAACCCCACGACCATGGTAGTCGATCGCACTTTTTTCGAAAAGGTGATCCAGTTTGCCCAGGAAAACCAGATCCTCGTAGTCCACGACCTGGCCTACGCCGACCTGGTCTTTGACGGGTACAAGGCCCCCAGCATCCTCCAGATCCCCGGCGCCAAGGAGCTGGCGGTGGAGTTCTACACCCTGTCCAAGAGCTACAGCATGCCCGGGTGGCGGGTGGGGTTCGCCGTGGGGAACAAGAGGATGATCAACGCCTTGACGAGGCTCAAGAGTTACTTCGACTATGGGATGTTTCAGCCCATTCAGATTGCGGCAATCATCGCCTTAAACGCCGATCAGTCGTGTGTCCAAGAGATAAACGAGGTCTATTGCTCACGCCGGGACGTCCTCGTTGAAGGTTTGAACCGGGCAGGCTGGCAGGTGGAAAAGCCCAAGGCCACCATGTTCGTCTGGGCCGAGATCCCCCCTGCCCATGCCCAGATGGGTTCCCTGGAATTTTCCAAATTCCTCCTCACCGAGGCCAAGGTAGCGGTCTCGCCGGGGATCGGCTTCGGCGAGTGCGGCGACAGACACGTGCGTTTTGCCCTGGTGGAAAACGAGCATCGCATCAGGCAAGCAGTCAGAGGGATAAAAAAATTACTGCACCCATGAAAGAGATCAAGTTAGGGCTCATCGGTTTCGGCACCGTGGGCGCCGCGGTAGTCAAGATACTGCAGACGAACGCCTCGCTCATTGAGCAGCGCCTGGGGGGAAAGATGCGTCTGCACAAGGTCGCCGACGTGGACCTGGAGAGGGACCGGGGAATCGAGGTGCCGCACGAGATTTTGACTGCCGATGCCAATGACGTGCTCGATGACCCGGAAATCGCCGTCCTGATGGAGTTGATAGGGGGTATTGAGCCGGCGCGCGCCTTCATCCTCAAGGCCATGAAAGCGGGTAAACACGTGGTCACGGCCAACAAGGCCCTCTTGGCCCAACACGGGGCCGAGATCTTTGCCGCTGCCCAGGAATACGGGGTGAGGATCGGCTTTGAGGCAAGCGTGGGGGGCGGTATCCCCATCATACGCTCCCTCAGAGAGGGATTGGTGGCCAACCGGATCATCTCTCTCTTCGGGATCCTCAACGGCACTTCCAATTACATCTTGACCAGGATGACCCAAGAAAAAAAAGGGTTTCGCGAGGTCCTCAAGGATGCCCAGCGCCTGGGCTATGCCGAGGCCGACCCCACCCTCGACGTGGAGGGGATTGATACCGCCCATAAACTCGCTATTCTGGCCGCCTTGGCATTCGGGATCCGGGTAGACCTCAACGATATCTTTGTCGAGGGCATATCGGCCGTCACCCCCCTCGATATCCAATATAGCTCGGAGTTCGGTTATCGTATCAAGCTCTTGGCCATCGGGAAAGGGGACGGAGAGAAGGTGGAGTTGCGGGTGCATCCCACCATGCTTCCGGTTCATCACCTCCTCTCCACGGTAGAGGGGGTTTACAATGCCATCTATATTGCGGGGGATGCGGTTGGTCCCACCATGTTTTACGGCCAGGGCGCCGGCGGGCTTCCTACCGGCAGCGCAGTGGTGAGCGACCTGGTGGACCTGTGCGGCGATATTATCAAGGGGATCAAGGGAAGGGGTTCTCACCTTCCCCTTGTTGCGTCTTCGCAGGGGGCCGTTAAAGCAATCGATGAGGTGGTTACTCCCTATTACCTCAGGTTTACCGCATTAGACCGCCCCGGTGTCCTCTCCACCATCTCGGGGGTCTTGGGCAAGCATGAGATCAGCATCGCCTCCGTCATTCAGAAAGGCAGGATGGTAAAAGAGGCGGTCCCCATTGTGATGATGACCCACGAGGCCAAGGGAAGCGATATCCAGCGTGCCCTGAGCGAGATCAACAAGCTCGATATCATCCGCGCCAAGACGACGTTGATTAGGGTAGAAGGAAACGTTACCTAGACTGAGATTTTGGTGGGGATCCGGCGCTCATTGCGCCGGCGTCTTTTTTAGGGGTAGAAATCTTATCTTTGAATTTGCTCCTGATTTCCCGCGCGCGATTTTCCAACCTTTCCGCTTCCTGCGTTTTACCACGTGCCTTGTAAAAAATGGCGAGACTTTCCAGAAACTCAACAGATGCGGCGGTCTCTTGCTCCGGCGGAGGTATTTTTTCCCAGGCCGCTACGGCATGGTTATAGAAACCCTCGGCATCATTTTTTTTATCTTGGACGTTGCAGAGGTCCCCGAGCCGTTCCGCTACCCACGACTCGAATGCCCAATTTTTATCGGCAAATTTTTCGTAGGAGGGAAGAATACGCCGGTAAATTTCTTCGGCCTTGGCCCACTGCGCCCGCTTCACAAAAAATTCGGCATATTCGGTCAGCAGATCATACCATTCAACGGTGCCTGATTTGATTTGTTTCTCCTTAAGGATAAAAAGGCGGTCGTAATAGAGCTCGGCCTGTGGCGATTTTTTTTGCGCATCATACAGTTTGTACAGACGCTCGAGCGTTGCTATGAGCCGGGGGTCATTTGGCCCGAAGGTTTTTTCCCTGATGGCGAGTTCCTGTTGGAAAAAAGCATCTGCCTGTTCATACTTGCCCCATGCTTTATAGAATTGTCCCTGGATAACAAGATGAGGGGCAAGCTCACTTTGTTCCTTGCCGTATATCTTTTCCCACAGCTCTAGGGCTTCTTTATAATACGGTTCGGCGCGGGCATATTCTTTTTGATTTACGTGATAGGAAGCCACCTGTTCCAGATATTTGGCCACGCGGGGATCTTTCTTGCCGTAGATTTTTTTATTGATGGCGAGCGCCTGGTTGTAGAGACGATCCGATTCGGCAAAATGATTACTGGCGCGGTATTGAGAGGCGAGGCTCGTGATAGCCTCGGCTACTTCAGGGGAGACCTTGCCGAAGACTTTTTCCTTTACGGCTACGGAACGTTGGTAATATGGTTCAGCCGCGGCAAAACCCTTCTCGGCCTCGATAGTTATGGCCATGTACTCCAGGACCTGCGCCAATTCAACGGTATTCGGCTTTGGCAGTTTTTCTATTGTTTCCTGCGCCTGTCGGTACTGAACTAACGCCTGGTCGTATTTCGTCTGTAAGCTATAGAGCGTCCCCAGACCGATCAGGACTCGGGCGTATGCCGGGGTCTGCTTTTTCTGCGCCTTGGTATAAATGGCGAGCGCCCGTTTGTACAAGGATTCGGCTTGGGCATAATCTATGCCGATGTTATATTCCTCTGCCAAATAATAGAGCGATTCAGCCACGCGGGGGTCGTCAGGCCCAAATTGCCGTTCCGCCACTTCTAAGGCCTCTTTTGCAACATCAATGGCCTTTCGGGTCGCATTGAAATTGTACTGTTTCCGGCTTTGTTTGTGAATGACCTTATATTCGGCGATGAGGTCTTTCCAGGATTTGCCCTGCGCAAAGGTTCCGACACCGATTGAACATGCAACGATGATTATACCAATAACAGTTATGATTTTTTTCACCGTACGTTCTCCCGTCAGAGGAATACCCCTTCGATAAGCTTTCATTTTTTTGTAGATGATAAGTGGTGTTGTTGCTCTGGCTATAACTATCATAGCTACTAATAAATGTCAATTATAGTTCGACAGAAAGCGATAACCGCTTCGCCCGAGCATCATCGTCCCCCTTGTGAGCTTACTACGGTGCTGCTACAATAAGGCGCCTGGCGACAAGAAGTAGAAGATGGAACGCGGTTCGCTATAGGTTTTCTATGCAAAAGCTAAAATAAGGAAGGAGAACGGTGATGGGTTTAGGGTTGACGCTGATTGCGGTGGGGGTGTTAATTTTTGTGGAGCGCATGGGTATGGGTTATGGATTGAGAGAGGGATGGCCGTGGATCATCGTTGCCCTCGGCGTGGGTAACATCTTCCGTGATACAAAAAGTCTCCCCGCCTGGGTCACCGCCATCATCGGGGCCCTTATCCTGGGGTCAAAATATTGGTCGGTCAATGTCTCGGTGCCGCCGACAATTAAGACCTATTTTCTACCGGGCCTCTTGATCGTGATCGGCCTGCTTTGGATGTGGAAATATACGAAGGACTAACCATGAGACACGTAAAGAAGCGGGGAGGGGGCAACCGCATAGGGGAATACATATAAAGCGCCATTAGGTAATGGCGCTCTCTTTCCTACTTTTTTTGTCGAATCTTCTGACCAGCCACCAGCTCTGTTTTTGACGGTTGCTGTAATCCAAATATATCTCGAAGACATCGCCTTTTTTGTCTCTGACGACAAAATAGCGGCGGTGTCTGCGCGTGTACCACTTGTGGCTGCGGGGTGGGAGGCTGCCGTACCCCGTGTTGGTCGAACTGAGCGGAAGCCGAATAAAAAATTTTCTATTTTAGAGTGAGGAGGCTTCCGCTAGCGGCTGGCCATAGGTAGAATTCACGTTCACAAGGATACTAAGAAAAGCGCAGCTCAACCATTCACTCCGCCGTCGTCCATTATCTCTTTCATTTTTCGGCCAATTACATTGCACGTGCCCACTTGTTGCCATAAGGCGTCGTGAACAACGCGCTCCTCCAACACTTCAATGACCTCGTGGGCTTCACCGCGCCAGGTAAAATGCAAAGGATGCGGTGACGTTTCCGCCTTTGTTACCTCTATTTGTTCTCCGAAGAATTCTTCCATGAAGGAGAATACATATTATTTCAGTTTATCACGTATCTCAACCGGAATCTTATCGGCCAACTCGGGATACGCTTCGATCAAACGCGCTATATCGGCCAGATCCTTCTGCCTCTTGCTCATCCTGCGTTCTTTGTCGGAATATGCCCACATTTTACCCGCAAGCACATCTTCTTACGTTGCCACTTTCATCTCATAACCCAATACGTTTTTAATTGTAGCGTTGCGCATAAACTCCTGATATCGGGGATCGGTCTGCAACTGTATCCGCAGATCGGATTTTCTGCTGCTCAAGTTTACGCTCTTGGGAAACCGCTCGATCTTAAAATGTTTTGCTACAACTGCGCAGATTGCCTCGATATCACGCGCGGCGACGACGATATCTAAGTCCAGGCTGACGACCGGCTCAGTATAAGCGTTGACGGCGAGCCCGTCGACGACGCAGTAAGCCGTTGCTTGTTGGGAAAGTGCGTCCAGGAATATCTCCAGGACATCCACCTTCCCGTGTGCAACGGTGTTGATGAATTCTTTTTTTTGTCACTTCTATTCCTTATCCCTTGAGTCCCAGCACATCTCCCATATCATAGAGGCCGGGTTTCCGATTGACCACCCATTTGGCGGCGCGCACGGCCCCCTGGGTAAAGGTGTCCCTGGTATGGGCACGGTGGGTGATTTCCAGTCGCTCACCCATCCCACCGAAGAGCACGGTGTGGTCCCCCACGATGTCTCCGGCCCGGATCACCTGCATCCCGATCTCCTCCCCGCTGCGCTCGCCGATCAGGCCTTTTCTGCCGTAGACACCCACATCCGCCCACTTCCTCCCCAGGGCTTGCGCGATTACCTCCCCCAAGCGCAGGGCAGTTCCGCTCGGGGCGTCCTTCTTCATACGGTGGTGTGCCTCGATGATCTCGCAATCATAGTTCGGCCCCAGAATCTTCGCGACCTCCTCGACAATCCTGAACATCAGGTTGACCCCCACACTCATATTCGGGGCGAGCACGCAGGGAAGCTCCTTCGTGAGCTTGCCGACTTTCTCTATTTGTTGTGTAGAGAATCCCGTGCTTCCCACTACCATGGGCTTATGTAACTGCGCGGCTATTTCCATGTTTTTCAGGGAAGCGTCGGCGGTAGTAAAGTCTATGACCACTTCTCCCTGCTGGATCACCAATTCCAGATCTCCCTCTATCCGTACCCCGAGCTCTGTCAGGCCGGCCACAGCGCCTACGTCCTTGCCCACTGCAGGATTTCCAGCCGCCTCTACTGCCCCAACGCAGGTAATTCCCTCGGCACCCTGTATGGCGTTTACGATCATGCGCCCCATGCGCCCTGCTGCACCTACGACGATAGCTTTGATCATCTCTTATACCTCATGACGAGAATTTTTCGCGATTCTCCAACGTTGACGGCATTCATCCGATCGCCTCTTCATCAAACCAGCCGCGATAGATCATTCGTACCTCTCCCTCGAGGGAGACCTCCTGCACCTTCGCGCCGCCTTCGTAATAGATGGTGAGGGGCTCGCCGCCGCGGGTGATGACGGTGGTGGGAGACGTGGCCAATCCCCGCATGCCGGCGATGACAGCGGCGGCTACGGCGCCGGTGCCGCAGGCCAGGGTTTCGTCCTCCACCCCTCGCTCATAGGTGCGGAGCGAGACCGTGCCGTTATCTATCGTAATAAAATCTACATTCGTTCCTGCCGGTTGAAAGGCCTCGTGATGACGGAGCTTTCTCCCCAAACCGACGACATCGATTTTCTGGAGGTCGGGGGCAAAGACCACGACATGGGGCACTCCGGTATTGATAAAATCAACGCTGACTTCTTCCTCGCCGACGGGGAGAGTGATTCCCAACCTGACATCAACAGGAGGGGGCAACGTCAGCTTCACCACGCTCCCCTTGACCCGGGCCTTGATGATCCCCGCCAGTGTTTCAAAGGTGAGCTCGGCTGGGGCCAAGCCCACGAGGTGGGCGAGTCGCGCCGCACACCTGCCACCGTTCCCGCACATCTCCGCCTCGCTCCCATCGGCGTTAAAGAAGCGCCAGCGGAAATGGGCCTTTGCGGAACGCTCAAGGACGATCACGCCGTCGGCACCCACGGAGAGCTTATGGCGGCAGAGCAGGGGGACGGAGCGGCGCAGGGCATCGGCATCGATCTTACCCTCGTGATTGTCGATGAGGATAAAATCGTTCCCCCCCCCCGTCATCTTGTAGAATTCAAGGTGTTCTATCATTTGCCTTCCAAGAATGAGGGGATCCGCTCACCCCGAATAAGATCTGCATAGGACTCCCGCTCTCTGATAAGGTGAAATGCCGCGTCCTGAACTAAAACCTCCGCTACCCGCGGGCGGGAATTGTACGTGGAGGACATGGAAAACCCATAGGCCCCGGCGCTCATGATTGCTACCAGATCACCCGGCTCAAAACGGGGCATTACCCGATCGCGGGCGAGAAAGTCACCCGACTCACAGATCGGTCCCACCATATCCGCCACCATCTCCTCCCCCTTTCGCTTCTTGACGGGGACGATCTCTTGATAAGACCCATACAGGGTAGGGCGGATGAGGTCGTTCATGGCGGCATCGACGACCACGAAGTTTTTTTCACCCTCCTTTGTGTAGAGGACACGCGTGACCAAGATGCCGGCGTTGCCCACGAGTACCCTGCCGGGTTCGAAGATAAAGGTGCACCGGAGGTCTTTTCCCTGCTCGCAGATGGCATGGGCATATTCCCGCGGATCGGGCGGTTCTTCGTCGTGGTACGTGATACCCAAGCCTCCGCCGAGGTCCACATAGTCTATCGCAATTCCTTCCGCCCGCAGCTTGAGAACCAATTCCCTGACCCGTGTGACGGCCTCCGTAAAGGGTCCTGTCTCGGTAAGCTGCGAGCCGATATGACAACTGACCCCCCCTATCGTCAGGTGCGGTAATCGTTTGGCTTCTTGATACCACGAGACGGCCCGTTCGATATCGATACCGAACTTGGCCTTCTTCATGCCCGTGGCGATGTAGGGATGGGTATGAGGGTCGATATCGGGGTTGACCCGCAGGGCGATGGGGGCCTTGACTCCCATGGTGCCTGCTATCCCGTTGATGACATGGGGTTCCTGATAGGACTCGCAATTAAACAGCAATATCCCCTCGCGCAGGGCGTACCTGATCTCATCCTCCCGCTTTCCCACGCCGGAATAGACGATCTTGGCGGGATTGGCGCCGGCCTGCAGGGCTCGAAAGAGCTCACCACCGGAGACGATGTCGATCCCCCCTCCCCGGGAGATGAATGTCTTCAGGATGGCGCCGTTGGAATTGGCCTTGGCCGAGTAGCAGACGAGGTGGGGAAGGTCGCTGAAGGCCGCGTCAAAGGTTTCAAAGTGGCGCACGAGTGTGCGATAGCTGTAGAGGTAGAAGGGAGTTCCTATCTCGCGGGCTATCGCCTCTACCGAACATTCTTCTCCGTAGAGGACGCCGTCTTTATGCTGAAAAAAATGCATGTCTTTTCACC
>Ga0154798_1119_pt1 | contig 14977 bp, 13 predicted proteins | sample Rifle2008BG16ft_FD_105806 | JGI IMG/M metagenome (GOLD analysis project Ga0154798, IMG submission 105806) | Deltaproteobacteria bacterium RBG_16_54_18 | reverse complement strand
CACCATCCCGAAGTCGATACAACTCATAGCGGGGAGGACCGGGCAGCAGTACAATCAGCGCAAGCAGCGCACCGGGGCGTATTGGGAAGATCGGTATCATGCCACCGCAGTGGAGAGTGATGAGCACCTTATGCAGTGTATGGTCTACATGGCACTGAATATGGTTCGAGCAGGGGTAGTAAAACATCCTGAACAAGCAGCTACCATGAGATACAGACCCCTCGGGACCGCTATCGCATAATCGACTATGTGCAGTTGGCGGCATTATTCGGCATACGGGATTTGATGGTATGGCAGGAAGCATACAGAGAGAGGGTTCAGGAAGCGTGTCTGACACAGAGTATTGTAAGAGAGAGTAAATGGACAGAGAGTATCGCGGTGGGGAGTAAGGAGTTTGTAGAGGATACCAAGGATAGGCTTGGTATGAAGGCGTGTGGGCGTGAGGTAATCGGGGGAGATGGAACCTATCAACTGCGGGAGGTGTCTGAGCCTTATGGGCGCATTTTTGACTCCCAAAATGATGATTTAAGGCTTGAAAACAGGTACTTTTGGAATGATATCTCTTAAATATCAAGAGGTTAGCATGGTCCGACCCCATGAGGAATCTCCATGAGGAATCCATGAGGAAACCCCATGAGGAATCCGGGGCTGGATGATGAAGCATTTCATGATAGGGTTACTTTTTGTTTCGTCTGTTTTTTCCCTGAACCCGTCTGCCCAAGCCATTGAAATGGGGAAGATTCCTCCCTCGGTGGAGTTAAAAGAAAAACAGGGGGGCAGGCTGGATGGAACACCGTGGAGCAGCGCAGAGCTGCAGGGCAAGGTCTCGGTCCTCTTTTACGTTGATCCCGATGAAAAAGATACGAACAATGCCGCGAGCGACGCCTTGGAAAACGAGGATTATCCCAGCGATACGTTTCAGGCGTTTGGCATCGTTAACATGGCAGCAACGTGGATGCCCAATTTTGCCATTTCAGCTGCCCTCAAAGATAAACAGAAGCGCTATCCCAGGACTATTTATGTGCGAGATTACAAGAAAGCCCTGGTGAAGGAGTGGAATATCGCCGATGATAGTAGTGATGTCCTCGTCTTTGACAAAAAAGGGGTATTGATCTTCAGGAAAGATGGCAAGCTCGACGCGGCAGATATACAGACGCTCATCAAGACCATCCACGGGCATCTATAGTTTTTTTGGTCGTTTCGGGAATCACATATAGTTTTAAAAATATATAGGACTTAGTTTAAATAAAAGAGGGGCATCAGTGATGTAATCTCTTTTTTGCCGATGCTTCCTTTATCATAATGCGCCGGGCGATCTCCCTGGTCTCGGGGTCTGTCAGTGGGGAAAGCGCCTCATCTATCCGCGCCTGTTGAGCGTCATCCAGCACGATCTTTTGTTCCACAACTGCTCTGCCGCGTGCGGGGGGGGTAACGCTCCCGATCTGAAACCTGATGTCCTTGATTACTTCATTTTCCAAAAGCCGGTTGAGCTCATCGCGGATCTGCGCTTTCATAAACTGGAGTTGCTGCAACCACGCCGATGCGGTGCAGTTGACGAAGAGGGTGCCCCCACGCACGAAGGCGGGCTGGGCCTGCTGGGCTACGGCGTTCCCGACGGCCTTGTTCCAAACTCCCCAGGCGGCGTACGCCTGCATCCGGCCATCCAGTTTTAGGCGGTGCAAGGCGTCTTTCACCGCAGACCTGACGTTGAATTCCGGTTTCCCCTTTGTCCGCGCGCGTCTTCTCATTTCTCCTGCTCGATGCGCGGGAAGAGGGGAACGGGCTTGGACAGCCGCTTCCCCGGCTTGAGCCCCCCCCAGCTTCCGCTTTTCCTGATATCTTGTTCTCCCAGGGCTTCCTCCATGCCGAGCTGCGCCCACATCTTTTCCGCCGTATCCGGCATAAAGGCGGCAAGCTCGAGGGTAACAATGCGCAGGGCTTCCAGCGTTTGATACAGCACCGTGCCGAGACGGGGACGATCCCGTTCGCTCTTTGCCAACGCCCAGGGTGCGGTCTCGTCGATATATTTATTGCCGGCGGCGACGATCTCCCAGATCGAGGCCAGGGCCTTATGAAAGGCCAGGTCATCCATTTGCTTTTCCACCTGGGCAAGGACCTTTTCGGCGATTGTCCGCAGTCCTTGATCTATCTCTTGCTGATCGGCAGGGGCAGGGATGACGCCGTCGAAATATTTAACCACCATGCTGAGGGCACGGCTGAAGAGGTTCCCCAGATCGTTGGCTAGATCGCTGTTGATCCGGTGGATCATGGCGGCATGAGAGAAGTCGCCGTCCAGGCCGAAGGGGACTTCACGCATGAGAAAGTATCGTAGCGCGTCCACACCGTAGGTGTCGATCAGGCGATTGGGCTCCACGACATTTTGCAGAGACTTGGACATTTTTTTCCCTTCGATCGTCCACCAACCGTGGGCGAAGACCATTTTGGGGGGCGTCAAGCCGATCGCCTTGAGCATGGTCGGCCAATAGACCGTGTGGGTGGTGAGGATATCTTTGCCGATGATGTGCGTGGCCTGGGGCCAAAATCGAGCAACGGTATTTTCCCCGGAGCCGTAGCCGAGCGCGCTGATATAGTTGATCAGCGCGTCGAACCAGACGTAGGTCACATAATCGGTATCAAACGGAATTTCAATGCCCCACTGCAGCCGCTTCTTCGGTCGCGAGATGCACAGGTCTCCGAGGGGGTTCTGCAGAAAACCGATGATCTCATTACGGCGCGAGACGGGGAAGATAAAGCGCCCATTTTTTTCGATGTAGTCGATGAGCCACGATTGATACGCGCTCATCCGGAAAAAGTAGTTTTTTTCCGATATCTCGGTTACCGGGCGCAGACAATCAGGACATTTCCCGTCTATTAAATCCTTTTCGGTCCAGAAGCGTTCGCACGGCACGCAGTACCAGCCGTCGTAATTGTCCTGATAAATCTCTCCGCGGTCGTAGAGGTCCTGGAGAATCTTCTGCACGATTGTTTTATGGCGTGCCTCCGTTGTGCGGATGAAATCGGAGTTGGCGATATTTAATCTCTTCCAGAGCGATTGAAACCTCACCACCATTTCGTCGCAGTGTGTTTGGGGATCGACACCGGCCTCCTGGGCGGCCTTCTCCACCTTTTGCCCGTGTTCGTCGGTACCGGTGAGAAAGAAGCAGTCAAAGCCGTTCAACCGTTTATACCTGGCCAGGCAGTCGGCGGCGACGGTGGTGTACGCATGGCCGATATGAGGGACGTCGTTTACATAGTAAATAGGGGTAGTCACATAAAAGGTCTGTTTCATGCCGCTTGTCCTGTCTTTTGTCCTATTCCGCGATTAGAGCCTTTGCTTGAGTTAAATCTCATTCCCAAAGGCTGGCTTGTCGCTCTTGCCGCAATCCCTATTTCTATATAGTGTGGCCAAAGGGCCATCTTCAAGAGCGCAAGTGCGACATCCCCACGTTAGATATTTATAAATTGAAGAGGGGGACTATTTTTCCAGTTCGTCGGTCTTGATGGTGATAATTCCGCCGCTTGCCATCTCCAAGGTGATGGTCTGCAACAGGAGGTTTTGCCGGATGACCTTCCCCTCTCCATGCTTCGTGGTGATCCGCTTGCCGATCTTGGGGAGGTTTTTCTTGAGCTCCTTATAGGCGTCGATCTCATAGGAGAGGCAACAGAACAACCTGCCGCAGAGTCCGGAGATCTTCGTCGGATTCAGGGGGAGGTTTTGCTCCTTGGCCATCTTGATGGAGACGAGCTCAAAGTCGTGCAGGAAGGTGGCGCAGCAGAGCTCCCTGCCGCAAAAACCAATCCCGCCGACCATCTTGGTCTCGTCACGCACGCCGATCTGGCGCATCTCAATCCGCATCTTGAGCTGTGCGGCCAGCCGCCTGACGAGCTGACGAAAATCGATCCTGTTCTCGGCCGTGAAATAGAAAATGACCTTCGAGCCGTCCAAGAGGTATTCCGCCTCCACTAATTTCATGGGCAATTGCAGCTCTGCGATGAGCCGCAGGCAGAGGGCGAAGGATTCTTCCTCCTTCTTCTGCCACTTCTCCCGCTGTTTCAGGTCCTTGGCCGTGGCCTTCCTGAGCACCTCGCGGGGGGCCTGTTTGAAGATCCCCGTCTTCTCTTCACGCGGAGGAATGATGACGGTCCCCATGCTGACGCCCTTTTCCGCATCGACCACGACGAGGTCCCCCTTTTTCAAGCTCAGGTCCCCGGATTGAAAATAGTGTACCCTGCCGTTGTTATCTAATGCCACGCCGACTACGTTCATCGCGTTATGCTCCTTCCATGGTTACGAAGGCGGACTCCAGTGCCAGTTGCAGGTTGCCGTGGGCCTCTATACCCTGCCTGATCTTCTGGATGGTCCAAAACGCTTGCAAGAGCCCGTCGCTCTTCCGACAAGGGGCAACCCGCTTTATCTCATCGATCAGGTCGCGGTTGAGCAACCGTCCCTCCTCCCGCACCTCCTGATACACAATGATGTCTCTGAGCCAGCCTTCTAAGAGTTCTAAAAATATTTTTCCCTTTCCCTCCTCCCGCGCAAGATCTTGGGCCAGTTGTAACCGCTTGTGCAGGGAGGGGGCAAAGGCGGTACCTAAGGTTGTCTTTACGTCCTGCACTGTCTGCCAATCCGACTGCACAGCACGCCCCGGGCTTCCCGCGGCAAGCGGGACGAGGATATCTATCTGGTCTTGCGCAAGATGGTTCGCCAATACTTTCTTTACCTCCTCGTCGGTTAAGGGGGTAAACCTGATCCGCTGACAGCGGGAGAGTACGGTGGCGGGCAACCCTTCTATGGCCGCGGCGATCAGGATAAGCGTCGTTTGGGGGGGAGGCTCTTCCAAGGTCTTCAAGAGGGCATTGGCAGACGCCCTGGTTAACCGTTCCGCGCCATCGATAATGACCACTCGCCAGCGGGCCTCAAAGGGTTTAAAGGCGATTTCCTGCTGCAGTCCCCTAACCTGCTCGATCTTGATGACCGCGCCGTCGGGGTTGACCGTGATGCAGTCCGGATATACCCCCTTGTCTATCCGCCGGCAGGCGGCGCATTGATCGCAGGCATCGCCGTCCTGCCGCTCACAATTTAATGCCTTGGCCATGTTCATGGCCACGACTTTTTTCCCGATGCCCTCCATCCCCGTGAAGAGATAGGCATGGTGTACCCGCCCTATTTCGATTGCCCTGCGGATGATCCCGACCGGTCGCTCGTGTCCTACCACGTCATGAAGGGCCACGGCTATCTCCGCTGAACCAGGGAGAGGATGAGGCCCCTGATCTGTTGCTGAATCTCCATCTGCGTACCTTCGCCGGATAGCACCTGCAGCCGCTGAGGCTCCTGTCGGGCAATCTGCAAGTAGCCTTTTCTGACTCGCTCGTGAAAGGCGGCGTCCTCCCGTTCAAACCTGTCTTCCCCTCTGGCTCGTGCCATCCCGACTGCTACGGGGCAGTCGAGGAGGATGGTCAGCTGCGGGGCCAAACCGCCGGTGGCTGCTTGGTTCATCTGTTCAATGAGAGAGGCCTCCACCCCCCGACCAGCGCCCTGATAGGCAACGGTGGCATCGGTGTAGCGGTCGCACAGGACCAGCAGCCCTTTTTTCAGCGCGGGCCGGATGACCTCCGCCACGTGCTGTGCCCGGTTGGCCTCCAGAAGAAAAAGCTCGGCCAGGGGATCTATCCTCAGGTCGGTCTTGTCCAGAAGGAGCCTCCTGATCTCTTGCCCCAACGGCACCCCTCCCGGTTCTTGCGTCACCAGACAGGGATATCCCTGCTCCTCGATAAATGCCTTTGTTAAACCTACCTGGGTGGTCTTTCCACACCCCTCTATGCCTTCAAACGTTACCAACAGACCCATTGCTTCTCACCACGTGAGCGCGACCAATCTGCTGACACCTTCGGTTCGAAGAGAGGCAGTGGGATGAAACATATCATAACAATCTTTTCCCTCACGGGGACGTCTTAGCCTCCCGTAGCGCCTCGATTTTTTTCTGCAAGGTTTGCACCTGTTCCTTGTTTGGCTTCAGCTCCAAGGCCCGTTGATACATCTGAATGGCTTCCTGTTTCTTGCTCGCCTTCAGATAGCCATCCCCCAGGTGTTCGGTGATCGTAGGATCATCAGGTACCAGACGATGCGCCTTTTCCAACCACTCGACGGCCCGGGAATATTCCTCTTTTTGATAGTAGACCCAGCCGAGGCTGTCCGTAATATAGCCGTTGTCGGGCTTGAGCGCCAAGGCCTTCTTGACGAGATCTTCAGCCTCATCCAACCGCATGCGTTGCTCGGCATAGGTATATCCCAGGTGGTTGAGGGCATCGGCGTTTTTTGGGTCGAGCACGATTACGTGCCGCATGACGCCGATGGATTCCTCGACCTTATCCATCTTATAATATACGATGCCGAGACGAAAGAAGGCCTCGGCACTCTTCGGTTCTTTGGCGACGACGGCCTGCAGCTTTTGTATCGCCTCAGGATATCGTTCCAGGTCCTCATAGATCAGGGCGATGGTATACAGCAATTGCGGGTCCTGGGGCTTTGCCTCGATGGCCTTCTGTACGAGGGTAAGGGCCTCTTGCGAGCGTTCCTCTTTTTGCAGGATGTAGGCCATATAGTTTACGGCCTCAGAGAAAAAATCCTCCTCGGGGAGGATCCGCTTAAATTCCGCCAAGGCTTCCGCAGTTCTTCCCATGAGATAGAGGGTTATACCCAGATAATAACGGACATCACTCTTGCGAGGCTGGGCAGCCAGGACAAAACGAAACTCCTGTGCCGCTTCCTCAAGCCGTTCCTGCTGGAAAAGGATTAATCCGAGCTTGATGCGCACGCTCAAGTTTTGCGAATCGAGGTTTTTAAAGATTGTATACTGGTCAAAGGCCTCGGGGAGGCGACCACCCTTGATGAAGAGCTGCCCGAGCCGCTCTCTTGCCTGAAAGTTGAAGGCGTTAAGCTTCAGTATTTCTTTGAATAGTTCCTCGGCCCGTGCACCGTCGCTCTTGAGTTCATAGACGGTAGCCATGTCCATCAGGGCCGCTTCGAATTGGGGGTTGAGCTTAATGACCTCTTGATAATAGGTAAGGGCCTTATCATACAGCTTTGTCTCGGCATAGATCCGGGCCAGGTAATAGAGGCCCATGAGATTCGCGGGCTGTTTTGCCAAGAGCTGGCGCAAGGTATCAATGGCCTGCTCGTAATCCCGGAGGTCGGCGTACAAGGTGCTGATCATGAGGTAGGCCTGCAGGTATTCCGGGTTGATCTGGACGACTTTTTGATATTCGTTCAAGGCCTCACGCTGGTTGCCCAGGGCGACGTAGATACCGCCGAGCAGATAGTGTGCGACGTAATAATCGGGATCAAGGATCAGGGCATCGCGGCAGGCAGCCATCGCCTCTTGAGTCTTTTTTTTGCTGAGATACAGGGAGGCAAGATCCACGTACAACAGGGGAGACTGGCTGTCGACGGCGATCGCTTTTTGGTACTCGGTAATGGCTCGCTCCACATTGCCCTCCCTCACCTTGGTTCTGGCTACCAGAAAGTGATAGAGGGCCTGCGCCGGAGGAGGAGGGGGTGTTTCCTTTGTCGAATCGGTTGCAGAAGGCGCCGTATGCGCTTTAAAATAGCTACTGAAATGACTGCAACCCGTCACAGTCACAATGATAATGACCAACGCGACCAGGCATATAATCCCTTTTTTTATGCCGTGTTGCTGTGTGCTCACACACTCCCCCTTACTGAAACTGTTAATATTGTACTATATCTCTACGGTGAGAGGCAAGGATGATGATGAGATGTGCCGAAAAAAGATAACTCGGTTTGTTCCTACTGGCTGAGCACAGGGCGATCACATCCACTGCATGAAGTGTTGCCCATACTCCCGCTCGAGGATCTCTTTATGCTTCAACTCCTCCGTGGCAAGTTGGGAGAATAATGCCTCCAGTTCCGTTCCCGCGTAATTCCCCAGAAGCACGTGATAGATATCGTGCGCTTCCTGTTCTTTTTTGATGGCGAATACCATGATATCCTGCGGGCTGCTGTCAGGGCCGATTTTGTCGGCGACCATATAGTCGTTGAGACGGAGATCGGCGATCTTTTTCTTCCCTCCGATACGTCCTACCTTACCTCTTTTCAGAACGTCCTCCAACAGTTTCTGGTGACCCAACTCATAGGCTGCAAGATCTCCGAGCAAGGCCTTGGCCCCCACGTCCTTGACCAGTGTTTGAAACATGAGATAGAGCTCACGGGCATCGTGTTCTCTCCGTATGGCAAAATGCAAGACATCATCAAAAGTTTCCAATTGCATAACTGCCTCCGCTATCGTTAATGGTAATTCAAACGTACGTTACGTGTATGCCCTCCCCCATAATCGATAAGATCGTCCTCCTTGTCAAGTGGCAATTTATAAAAACATGCCAGAATACCCCCCAGCTTTGCTGGGGGGATGAATGGTCTCCCCTCCCCCGTCCCCGCCATAAGGATGGCGTAATCTTCGACAAGGGGGAGGAGAGATTTTTAAAGAAAGAGATGCCCCGCAGCTCTGCTACGGGGTGGTTCACTCCTGCAATTTATTTTTGCGCCAGCGGCCGATAAGGTACGACGAATGGATGATCGGCAAACGAGGCACGCGATCATGTATGAACAATCAATATCCCGTTTTTTTCAGGAACGCCAGTGCATCCCGGACCTCTTGTCCCGTGGCTCTCTGACGGATCTCCATGATCTTTATCGCGTTGTCCGGGAGATATCTGCGTACCATGGCGAAGTCGATCTCCCCCTGTCCCGGCGGTCGGTGGTCATCGATGCCGCGGGCATCGTGCAGATGTGTGCCGACGAGGGCGGGGGAATAAAGGCGTAAGAGTTCTTCGTGCGAGCAGATCCCCAAGGTCTCAAAGGCGGCGGCATGGCCGGTATCATGCCAGTAACCGATTGGACTGCCTTGGAAGCGGTCGAGGATGATCCCGACTTCTTCCTTATCCGGTATCTCTCGTAGGTAAAAGCGGTTTTCTATCCCTAAGATCACCCCGAGCTGCTCGGCGCGTTTACTCAACGTGTCCAGGCTGAAGAGCACCGCGTCCAGATGGGGGGCACGGTGGCGGGCGCGTTCCTCTCGCTCTCTGGTAAGGAGCGCCTGACCCTCGTCATCCCACCTTCCCTCACGGTAGAGCTGCTGCAAGCCGTCTTTGGGCAGCTCCGTCTCTACCCTGCCCAGATGGAGGACTACCGCCCTTGCTTCCAGTTCATGGGCGGTTTCCAGGGTACGGATAGTAGAGGTGACCCCTTGCTGTCGTTCCTCTCTGTTCAGCGAAGCAAGAGAAAAATAATCGCCGCTGGCCTGCTCAGAGGGGACGCCCTCGGGGAGAGGAAAGTAATTGTGGATACTCAAGACCCGAATTGCCTGACCTCGAATGATGGGAAGGAGCTCGTGATAGAGCTGCGGCGTGATGCGATATTCAAGCTCCACCGCCGTGATGCCGGCGTCGAGGATGGGTTGTAGCAACGACTCTCCCGAGCGGGCGGCTGCCGAGGTCCAGACCGTGGAGAGGCCGATCATCCGAGGGCCTCTTTCCAGCAAGCGAGATCCCGTAAGGCCCGCTCGACCATGAGCCCGCGCTTGTCCTGTTTCCGCGCCACTCTCTCGAGGGGGGGGAGGAGACCGAAGTTGATGTTCATGGGTTCGTAGCGCGGGGCATAGGTATTCTGGATGTGTCCGAGCAGGGCCCCCAGGGCCGTTGTGTGAGGAGGAGGGAGGATCGCCTCGTTGTTCAGGGCGCGCGCGGCATTGATCCCTGCTACAAGCCCCATGGCTGTTGATTCCATATAACCCTCTACGCCGGTGATCTGGCCGGCAAAGAAGATGCGGGGATCCTTTGTCAGCTGCAGGGTACTCCGTAAGAGCCGCGGGGCATCGATGAAGGTGTTGCGGTGCAGGCTCCCGTGCCTGACAAATTCCGCCTGCTCCAGACCGGGGATAAGGCGAAAGATCCGATCTTGTTCGGGATAGGTGAGCTTGGTCTGAAACCCCACGAGGTTGTATAACGTGGCTTCTTTGTTTTCCTGACGAAGCTGCACGACGGCAAAAGGCCGCTCATTGGTACGGGGGTCGAGCAACCCCACCGGCTTCATGGGGCCGAAGGCAAGGGTGTTGTTACCCCGCTCAACGAGGTCTTCGATAGGGAGACACCCCTCAAAGGGCGCGATCTTTTCAAATGCCCGCAACGGTACCTTGCTACCATCCCGCACGGCCTTGACGAAATGATAGTATTCTTCTTCGCTCAGGGGGCAATTGACGTAATCCGCGCCTCCCTTGTTATAGCGGGAACCTTTAAAGGCGACCTCGAAGTTGATAGAGTCTGCCGTGACAATCGGGGAGATGGCGTCGTAAAAGGCGAGCGAACGGCGCTGTGTCAACTCCCCGATGGCTTCTGCCAAGGCGTCGGACGTCAGGGGGCCGGTGGCAATGATGATTGTGTCGCGTTCCGGGACAACCGTTACTTCTTCACGGATGACCTCGATCCCCGCCCTAGACTCCAGAGCCTCCGTTATCAAACGGGAAAAGACGTCACGATCCACGGCCAGGGCGCTGCCGGCGGGGACGCGGCTTTCTTCTGCCGCATGTATTATCAGGGAACCGAGCCTGCGCAGCTCCTCTTTGAGGAGGCCGGGGCCCGTGTCCAGGGCTTCTGATTTGAGAGAATTGCTGCAGACTAATTCTCCCAGCAAAGGGGAGCAGTGGGCGGCTGAGAACCGCTGCGGCTTCATCTCATAGAGCGTTACCGCTATCCCCCGGCTGGCCGCTTGCCAGGCCGCCTCACTACCTGCCAACCCCCCGCCGATGATCAGCAGTCGCTTCCCGTCAACCATACTGCACCTTCAGGCAGGAAGTTAGTGTATGGATATCTCTCTAACGCTCGCTCGCTTCATCTATTCAGGCGCCCACCTGGCCGTGGCCTTGGCCACCTTTGCCCGTATGACCGCCTTAATAACCTCCATGGAGATAAATACTACTACGCCAAAGCCCAAGATGAGCTTAAAATCGATAGCCGTGGGTTTCAGTATGCCGAAGGCCTCGCGCACGGAAGGGATCTGCGCGAGAGCGAGCACCAGGATAATTTCCCAGGCAAGGGCTATGAGGAGCCATGTGTGTGGACGGGCTTTGAAGATGCTGTATCGCATCGAGCGGAAGTTAAGGGCAATGATCAGTTCGATGATGATGAACATGAAAAATATCTCTGTCCTGGCATAGGCGAGATCAGACAGCTCGTGATAGAAGAGGAAAAAGAAAAAGGGTATCTCAACAAACAGTGCAATAAGGATAAACATCCGCACATCCCAGGAAAAGATACTCTCCTTGGGGTCTCGGGGCGGACGCTGCATGATATCGGGGTCAGGGGGAGCTACCCCCAGGGCAAGGGCAGGCAGGCCGTCGGTCGCCAGGTTCATGTACAATATCGCAGCTGGCAGCAGGGGTAAATATTCCGGGCCGGAAATCAATACGACGCCTCCGATCACGACGACCTCAGTAATGTTGCACCGCAGGAGATAGGTGAGATATTTTTTGATGTTGTCGTAGATCCACCTGCCCAGCTCAATGGCCTTTACAATGGTCGCAAAGTTATCGTCGCTTAGGACCATGTCCGCCGCCTCTTTGGTCACTTCCGTCCCGGTAATCCCCATGGCCACACCAATATCGGCGTGCTTTAAGGCCGGGGCATCATTGACCCCGTCACCGGTCATGGCCACGACCTCACCGCGCGCCTTCCACGCCTTGACGATCTTGAGTTTATCCATCGGCGAAACCCTGGCATAGACCGTCACCCGCGTGACGATCTTTTCCAGCTCCTTATCGGACATCCGCTCTAACTCTTCTCCCGCCACAACCCGGTCGAACTCTTCATAAATTCCCATTTCTTTCGCAATGGCAACGGCGGTGAGCTTATGGTCGCCTGTAATCATGATGGGTTTAATGTGCACCTGTTTGCAGATCCGGATGGCTTCGATGGCCTCCTCCCTCGGCGGGTCCATCATCCCCGCAAGTCCGAGGAAGACCATATCACGCTCGAGTTCCCCCTCCGTACAGGCAATGGTGTCGGGGCAAGCGCGATAGGCCATAGCCAATACCCGCAATGCCCCTTGCGCCATCTCTTCATTCATCTTGAAAATCAGTTTCTTTTCCGTCTCTTTCAGCTCCTTGATGCCGTCATTATCCAGGATGTGTGTACAGCATTGCAGCACGGCTTCAGGCGCGCCTTTCATAAAGGCTATTTTTTTATTATCCCTTGTTTGATGCAGGGTGGTCATGCGTTTTCTCTCGGAGCTGAAGGGTAACTCCTCTATGCGCGGGGTCTCCAGCCTCATCTCCTTTTCATGGACGCCTGTCTTAACGGCCGCGACGACAAGGGCACCTTCTGTCGGATCACCCTTAATAATCCACTTACCTTCTTTTTTCTCTAACGAAGCGTCATTGCACACGAGTCCTGCCTGCAGGAGCTGCTGCAGCGGTTTATTCTTTTTCACGGCGAGATCGCCGCCGGTAAAGGTGCCGGTGGGTTCATATCCGGTACCCGTTACCTCGATCACCGTGCCGCCGGAAAATATCTTGCGCACCGTCATCTCACCTTTCGTGAGGGTCCCTGTCTTGTCCGAGCAGATGACCGTGGTACACCCCAAGGTCTCCACGGCGGGCATTTTTCTCACCAGGGCGTTTCTCTTTGCCATCTGGTGCATCCCAACGGCAAGGGCGCCGGTGACAATGGCGGCCAATGCCTCGGGGACGGCGGCCACCGCAAGGGAGATCACAAATATCACCATGGTTACGATAAACGCCAGATCGATTTTTCCTCCCGTCATCAATACCCTCGCAATACTCGCGGCTGTAACCAGGAAGCAAATGCCGAGGGAAATAATCCCGAGCCACTTTCCTATCTCGTCAGTCCGCTTCTCGAGAGGGGTCTTCTCCGTTGCAACGGCCGTCACCTCCTCCGCTATCTTGCCGAACTCCGTATGCATCCCCGTGGCGATGACCGCCGCTTTCCCCCTCCCGTAGGTAACGGTAGTTCCGGTGAAGATGATATTTTTTCTATCGTTGACGAGCACATCTTCAGGGAGAGGGTCTATCCTCTTTCCCACCGGGGCGGACTCTCCCGTAAGCGGGGCCTCATCGCAGCGTAACGAATGACTTTCAATGAGCCGCGCATCTGCCGGGATTTTGTCACCTGCTTCCAGAAGCAGGATATCACCAGGGACAAGCTCTTTGGAAGGAACCTCTTCTTCCTTGCCCCCCCGTAAGACCGTGATCGTCGGCGAAAGCATCTTTTTTAATGCCTCGAGGGCGCGTTCGGCACGATATTCCTGGATGAATCCGAGCACGGCACAAAAAAAGACTATCACCAGAATGAGCGCCGCATCAAATATTTCTCCGACCACGGCGGAGAGAACGGTAGCTATCAAGAGGATGATGATGAGGATATTCTTGAACTGATTGATGAAGAGCGTGAGGGGAGATACTCTTTCTTCCTTCTTCAATTCATTATAGCCGTATTTTTCAAGATGGCTTATAGCCGTATTTTCAGTTAAACCCTGCTGCGGATCGGTTTTTAGCTCCGCCAAGACCTGATCTACTCCCATTGCGTGCCATATGGTCTTCGCTGCCTGTTCTGGCATTATTTGATCCCTCCTCGCGAGCTATTGATATATGAAGGCATATGATACTTTATTTTTCCCGCTATTGCAAATAGGGAAAATAGAGGGAGGTGGTGTAGTAATAGTCCATTTTTTAATCAGGACGCTATCCGTGGCGTTGCATAAGGTCACTGTATTGGACTCAATGCGCAGGGCATCCGGGGAAAATATTGCCGCCTTCCATTTTTCAACAGGTGGTATAATATAAGCGTGCGGGTAATTATGTAAATGTATACAGGGCATTATATTTGGAGCATACATGCCAAAAAGACAACGACATAATTTCATGTTATTTCCTTCCCCGTATGCGACATGGGAGGAGAGGATGCCGGCTACAGAGTGAAAGGAGGGTGTGTCATGAAAGGGTATAAGAAGATCTTGGTTCCCTTGGACGGCTCAGAGATATCAGAGGCAATTCTGCCGGAGATTGAGAAGCTGGCCTCTGCCTTTGGGTCCACCATTTGCCTGCTGTATGTGGTTCCCCTGGCGATCATTCCTGGAAGTATGGAGCCCATCGCCAATTACCAAACGATTACCGAGGCCCTGACGCATGAGGGAGAGGAATATTTGCGCAAGATGGAGACACGACTCAAGGGGAAGGGATTTCCCGTGGAAAGTCACGTGCAGCAAGGAAATGAGGCGCAGCAGATACTGGAACGCTGCGAGCGGGAGGATATCGACCTTATTGCCATGTCCACCCACGGCCGTAGCGGGGTGCGCCGCTGGTTGCTTGGGAGTGTGGCGGAAAAGGTCATCCGGCACTCAACCAAACCAATATTGTTGACCCGCTCTGCAAACAACAGCTGAACGTTTCCAGCGCCGTTTGGGGAACAAGAGGAAAGGTTACAGGTTATGCGTTGAACGCCGCATGATTTTTTTGCGGGGTCAGATGAACGACCGGTACAGGGCGCCGTAGAAATTCCCATGGTAACGATGAAGGAGATACGAAGATTTCATGATTGATACGCACAGAGACGCGAGATTATTACGCGGAGGAGGCAACGTATGAAACCAGGGCCGTTGGCGGGAATGCGGTTGGGTGATTTGGGCGCCGATGTCATAAAGATTGAAACCAAGAACGGCGATCCGGCACGAGGGTTTATGAAGATGTTCGGCGCCATGTCGGGATTAAAGGGAAATAATTACTATTTTGAGCATAACAACAGGAACAAGAGGAGTCAGTACTTGATATGAAGAGTAAGAGGGGGTTATTACGTGAGGGAATGATGTTCCTGATGACTGCAACCGCAAAACAAGGGGGCCAAACCCCAGCCCCTATCGGTTTTGACCCCCTCTAGTCAGCAGGCCAATCTA
>Ga0154798_1065_pt1 | contig 15090 bp, 18 predicted proteins | sample Rifle2008BG16ft_FD_105806 | JGI IMG/M metagenome (GOLD analysis project Ga0154798, IMG submission 105806) | Deltaproteobacteria bacterium RBG_16_54_18 | reverse complement strand
GAAGATATCAGCGGCGCCCACGAGATAGCGCAACTCCCGGCTGCTGCCCGGCGCTATCTCAAACGCATAGAAGAACTCACCGAAACCCCCATCCACATCGTCTCCGTCGGGGCACAACGCAATCAGACCATCATCCACCGTAATCCCCTGGTGAATTAAGCTGTTATAATTACCAGTTGAACTGCCGCGTACGGTTAGAGCATACGTACAGTTGGGGACTTCCATGCCTGTCCGCCCCAACGCTTCAAATACTGCCTCAATACTTTCCCGCTGCTGAGGAGAGGGATGGGTATAAGAAAATATCATTGACTAACAGCCAATAAATAGTTATACTAGATAATGATTGGTTCAACCATCAAAAGGAGGTTTTACCATGGCAACTGCGATGACATCGGCAAAGGGGCAGGTAGTCATACCCAAGCGGGAAAGGGAGCAGATCGGTATAAAGCCGGGGTCAAAAGTAATCGTTGAAGCCATCAATGACCATATCGAGATCCGTCCCTTACCTGAAGACCCAGTGGAGTACTTTTGCGGCATCTTTAAAGAGGGCGCTTCCTTGACACAGGCGCTTATAAGAGAGCGGAAGGAGGGCCTCAGGCGTGAAAAAGAAAAAGGTGCTTGATTCCTTTGCCCTGCTGGCATATTTAAAGATGGAAGGCACCTTTGAAAAGGTAAAGGGCCTTCTTGCCGCAGAAGATACGCTGCTGCTGATGAACGAAATAAATCTTGGGGAGACCTACTATATCCTTGCCAAAGAACGGGGGATAGAGAAGGCAGAATATTTTATCAATACAATACTCCCAAGTCTTTCTATTAAGAGTGTCAGCAATAATTTTCAGGATGTACTTCAAGCAGCGCGAATCAAAGCCGAATATTCCATCGCCTATGCTGATTGTTTTGCCGCAGCAACGGCCATCAAAGCAGAAGCTTCTCTGGTGACGGGAGATCCTGAGTTTAAAAAAGTGCAGAAAATTGTTGAAATTGATTGGATGTAATGCCGTAATAACCGGCGCGCCTTAGTGCGTCCGGCGCCGAAGGAGCGTAGTTGATAGACTTGTTTGGCGGTGTTGGTATGTGCATCTCAATCTCTTCTTTCCGGTGGTGGTGGTGTTGTACCCCAGAACCGTGGCCAATCATCGAAGTGAATGACCTCATCGCCATCAATGAGCAAGCTGTACAGCGGTTCGTCTGGAAAATCGTTGATGCGGACTGACCAACGCTGTGCGCCAACCGTCGCCTCGAACATGATATAATGCACAACTCCTGACGCTGTGCGCCATTTAACCTGCCTCTGAAGCTCTGGATGTTCATCCCAGTTGTTGCTGTTGTCGAATGAGACACGTCGCATGGACGCCGCCTAACTTATCAATAGATGGAAAACTTTTCTTCATATTGCCCTTATAGCATGTAAAAATTTCCCGTTATTATTATATCAGCATGTAGAACATGGAAATTATATTCCAATTTTCCACTAAGATACCTGTATTAGCCCTAATCACGCTGCTTTGTATTTTGCAATGAGGTCGCGTATTGCCGGCACTATCTCTGTTGGCACTTCAATGACCGTCTGTCCTTCAGCTTCAAATGCCGCTTCATCCTCGGCGACAGCTTCTTCCTCGGACTGCGATTCATAATGGGTTAACACCCTTTTTACCCGTTCAGCGTCCCAGCCCGGCGGGAATACACTTTGTTTCATTAGCGCCATGTTCGTAAATATGTGGGCCCTGTTTCCGGATCGATGTAATAACGAATGTTCAATTATACCACCTGTTCAGTTATTTTTTCCACTTAGCTTACTAGATAAAGTAATATACTGGAACGCAAGAAGGAATATGGATCAACCTCCGGCAGAGCATGCTCCTTGTTGACTTTAACCGTCTGCTGGGATAAGGATAAACAAAGTGACGTGAGGGATTGCATGGGCATTAAGAAATATTGCTGCCAGATTTTCTGCATCACCGTTATAGTCCTTTTTGTCTTTGCATCCGCCCGTGTTTCTGCTACCGAGCAGTATTCCGAGCAGACAGGCAAGGGGTGTATTTTTTGCCATCAAGAGAGCACGGGTGGGGCGCTTAAGATTGGCGGCATTGCCTATATCAACAACGGCTATCACTATCCTATCCCCGAGCGAATCCTAAAAAAAGCCGCATTCCTCCAGACCCCCCTGCATAAAACCCTGCGGTTCATCATCGGGTACCTGCATCTTCTCGCGGCGGTGATATTCTTCGGCGCGATCTTTTACATCCACATCTTTGTCAGGCCCATCCGGCTGATCGGCGGGATCCCCAAGCATGAGCGCATCCTCGGCGTATCCTGCATGCTTACCCTGGCCGTCACCGGCGTCTATTTGACCTGGGCGCGCGTCAGCAGGTGGGGACAGTTCTTCGACAACACCTTTGGCCTCATGCTCTTTATCAAGATCCTTTTTTTCCTTTTGATGGTTGCCCTCGGCGTTTTTGCCATTACCTTCATTCACCGACGTATGCAGCAAGATGTCGAAAGGCAAAAGAAACCTCGTGAGGGTGATGCCGTCACCATGGCGAGCCTGGCTTTTTTTGACGGCACCAAGCGCAAACGGGGTTATGTGGTCTATGCCAAGAAGATATATGACGTCACTGCAAGCCCCAAGTGGAAAGGGGGACGACACTTTGGCAGACATAGTGCGGGCATGGACCTGACCAAGTCTCTCAAAGGAGCGCCGCATGGGCCGGAGGTCTTTGAAAAGGTGCGGTATGTGGGAGAGATCGCCAAGGCAGGAGACACGGCGCACGGGCTGACGCGAGCGCAAAAGACGTTTATCCGGATGGCCTATGCCAATCTTGTCATCATCTTCTTGATCCTCTGCTGCATCAGCATTTGGCGCTGGGGTTTCCCCATCAGGTTGATCCCTGAGACCAGGGCAGATGCCATCTCCGGCGCTACCTGTGTCGCGTGCCACAAAGAAATAACGCCGGGGATCTACCATGATTGGCAGGGGAGCGTCCATGCCAAGGTGGATGTCACTTGTTATAAATGTCACCAGACTAATAGGGAGGACAACCTCTTCAGCAAGGCCCATTTGGAGAATGATCCCCATCCCATTGCGATGGTGGTGACCCCTAAGACCTGCAGCGGTTGTCATCCGCGAGAGGCAGCTCAGTATGCGCGGAGCAAGCATGCCCACACCTACGAGATCATGTGGAAGGTCGATTACTGGCTCAATGACGGCATGAACAACGCTATTGAGCGCACGAGCGGCTGTTATGCCTGTCACGGCACCGTGGTGAAGCTTATTGATGGGAAACCAGTTGCAGGCTCATGGCCCAACGTCGGGGTGGGGAGAAAGAACCCGGACGACAGCCTCGGTAGTTGCAGCAGTTGTCACACCAGGCACAAATTCTCCGTCGCCGAGGCGAGGAAACCCGAGGCCTGCGACCAGTGCCATCTCGGGCCTGATCATCCCCAGATAGAGATCTACAATGAGTCCAAGCACGGGACCATCTACCATGCCGAGGGGCAGGGCTGGAATTGGAACCCCGATGACGGGGCGTGGCAGGCAGGGAGGGATTATAGGGCACCCACCTGCGCGACATGTCATATGTCGGCTGCCGCATACGTCCCTGTCACGCACGACGTTACCGAGCGGCTTGCCTGGGAGTTGCAGGCCCCGTTGACGGTACGGCCAAAGGAATTCGCGCCCTTTCCCGCGAACACGGACTGGCGGGTTGAACGGGATAAGATGAAACAGGTCTGTCTGCAGTGTCATGCCCAGCAGTGGACCGACGCCCATTTTGCGAATTTAGATGCGGCAATTGCCAACTACAACGCCACATATTACAAACCGACCAAGGCACTGATGGATTCGCTGTACAACGCCGGCCTTCTTTCCAAGCGCAGCTATTTTGATGAAGCACTGGAATGGGAATTTTACGAATTATGGCACCATGAAGGACGCCGCGCCCGAATGGGTGCTGCCATGATGGCGCCTGACTATGCCTGGTGGCACGGTTTTTATGAGTTGAAGCACCGCGTTGTCAGGATTAATCAGCAGGCAGAGGAATTACAAAAGAATCAAAAGCCCTCTCTCTACAAAAAATTCCCCGGTAGATTTGAGCAATAACGCATCGCTGTTGCTCCTCCAAGCATGGCCGATATTTTAGCATCGGCGAGATGACGCGGCAAGCCGCAAGCCGCTCCTTGATCAGAGAGGGATGAACGGCGTGTCGTTTTATGAGGGGTCTTGACAAAAGTTGTTTTTAGGATTATATGATTAATGACTCATATTATGGAGGTTGCCATGGAAGAACAGATCATTGCATTAAAGGCGGACATCTTAAAGGCGATGGCGCAACCCACCCGTTTGAAGATCTTAGAATTACTCAGGAACGGGGAGCGATGTATCTGCGAGATCATACCTGCCATCAACGGTGAACAATCGAATATTTCTCGTCATATCTCTTTGATGCAGAAGAGCAACCTGGTTACTACCAGAAAAGACGGGGTGCGGGTGATGGTAAAGGTGCGGGATCCAAAGATCTTCGATATCCTGGACAGGGTAAGCCAGATTTTAAAAGAGCAGATAAAGGAAAGAGAAAAATTGTTTTTGGAAATCTAACTGAGCGGGCGAGGTATCTATGCTGAAGTATGTGGCCGATTCATTGGTTTATACGTTGATGGGGATCAAACAGGGTACCATGTTAGGGGAAGCCCTTAATTTCTTCTTGTATGATACCATGAAGGTCTTTTTGCTCCTGACAGTCATTATCTTTGTGGTTGCTGTTATCCGAAGCTTCTTCCCTCCTGAAAAGTCGCGTAAACTCCTCGCCAATCGGCGAGAATATGTAGGAAACTTTTTAGCCGCTTGCCTCGGCATTGTGACGCCGTTTTGTTCCTGTTCGGCAATACCGATGTTCATCGGCTTTGTAGAGGCGGGACTGCCCTTAGGAGTGACATTTTCCTTTTTAATAGCCTCGCCGACGGTGAACGAGGTGGCTTTAGTCATGCTGTGGGGCTTGTTCGGCTGGCGCATTGCCTTACTCTATACAGTTACCGGTGTCATGCTCGCCTTTTTCGGCGGCATCATCATCGGAAAATTGAAGTTGGAACATTTGGTAGAACCATATGTCTACCAGATCAAGATGGGGGAAACAGCCGCGATCGTTCCCACCTGGCGGGAAAGGTTGTGGTACGCCTGGGAGTATACGAAAGACATCCTGGGACGCGTGTGGCTTTTTGTCCTCATCGGTATCGGCGTCGGGGCGTGGATTCATGGGTATGTCCCCATGGATTTTGTGTTGCGATATGCCGGTCCTCATAATCCCTTTGCGGTGATCGTGGCGGTTTTGCTCGGCATTCCCCTTTATGCAAACGCGGCGGGAGCAATACCCATTGTCCAGGCACTGGTGGAAAAGGGGCTGCCGATGGGCACGGCGCTGGCTTTTATGATGTCTATCGTAGCAATCTCTGCCCCGGAACTGATTATTCTGCGCAAGGTCATCAAGCTTAAATTGATCGCTATTTTCGTAGGAATTGTGGCTCTCGCCATTATCGTCATAGGCTATCTATTCAATATGCTTTTGTAATGCATTGACAATGGTTGATCTTTGAGAGGAAAGGGGTGCGAAATGAGGATTGAGGTATTAGGAATGGGTTGCGCGACATGCAACAAATTATACGAACATGCCCTTGAGGCCGTGAAATTAAGCGGCAAAAAAGCGGAGGTCATAAAGGTTGAAGACATTCAAAAAATCATGAGCTACGGTGTTTTGTCTACCCCCGCCCTCGTCGTCGACGGCGTGGTGAAGTCAACCGGCAATGTCCCGAGGATAGAGCAGATTAAGGAGTGGATTAAAAAATAGGGGGTAAAAAGATATGAAGACAACACACATTCCACCGGATTGGGCATTTGAGTTCCACGGCCATCGCTGTCCTTTCATGCCGATCGGCTATCGGATGGGCAAGCTGGCGCTGGAATACCTTAACGTAGAGCGCGAGAAGGATCACGGCTTCTTTGTGTTTCCTGAGATTGGCGAAGGACATCCGCAGGCCTGTATGGCTGACGGCATGCAGGCGGCAACCGGGGCAACCTACGGCAAGGTCCTGATGGCCAAGACCTTCTACGGCAAGCTCGCTGCCACCTTCTTTCATCCGCAGAAAAGCGCCGTGCGCTATTCCCTGAGACCCGAGTTTGTAGACGCCTTCGGTAAATTTGAGTTCTTTGCCTATCGCAAGAAGGGAGTTGAGCCGTCGCAGATTCCTCAGAAGCTGGTTGATGAGGTTATCAACTGGGTATATGAACAATCGGACGACTCGATGTTCAAGATTGAGCCAAGGCCTGATTTTAAGTTTGTTCCTGTAAAGGGCTCATTCAACAAAGACAAATGCAGCATTTGTAGTGAATATGTATTTGAGCGTTATTTACGAATGAAAGACGGTAAACCCGTATGCATACCATGTTCCGGTTATGAAAAATAAGGTAAAAGGAGGGGGATTTTAATTTCCTCCTCTTTTTTGTCTCCATGCAATGTTCCGGTCACGCGAGATAGGAGACTAGAAATATATGCTGACGTATCTCATCGCTGGCATAATTACGTTCGTCTTTACAACGATCTTAACCATAGCAGGGGTAGGCGCCGCGTTTATTTTGATCCCTGTATTTTTGGCCTTGGGGATTCCGCTCCTCACCGCCATGTCAACTGCCCTTCTTCTGAATTCGGTTGCCATGATCTTTGCCTCGATCAGTTATGCCAGAGAAAAATTGATCGTTTTTAAGACCGCCCTTCCTATTTTGATTGTCGCTGCGGCCCTCTCTCCTTTAGGCGCAAGGACGGCAGAGCATTTGTCGAGAAATGTCCTGTTATGGTTGTTTGTTGGATTTTTGGTATTTGCCGGGTCGATGATGTTATTTTATAAAGCGAAAGAAAGGGAGATCGAGGCCAATTCAAAGAAAATGGTTGGTTACGGGGTAGGAGTCGGGTCTGTCGCCGGATACTTAGGGGGGCTTTTGGGCGTGGGAGGAGGAAACTTCATTGTTCCGGTTTTGGTCTGGTTGGGATTTAATCCAAAAAAGGCGTCGGCCACAACGGCATTTATTGTGATATTTTCCTCGTTGGCCGGTTTCTTGGGTCATGCCGCTCTGGGCAATATACAAGTGCCGCTTTTGGCGCTTTGCGCCATAGGTTCGATAGCGGGTGCTCTTTTGGGAGCGTATCTGCTGAAGAAAAAATTGAGCGGAACGCAGATTAAGATCGTTATCGGCATAATTCTTTATCTCATCGCAGCCAAGATGATCTGGGATTTGTTGAAATTATTTAGCTGAAGCCGGTATGGAGTTGCAGCATGAACTTTTCTCTACAAGAACTCAAAAAAAGGATTAAGGGGGCGCAGGGGAGATTCGATCTGTTAAGTCTCAAGGATGACCTGGAGGGGTTTATCAAGAGTCCCCACTTTATGGAACTTGCGGAAAAGGAAAGAGATCAGGTACTGGATCTGCTCGCCGATCTGCTCACCAAGATGGATGAATGCAAAGGATGCGACCCCTTGAAGACCATCCTGGGTAGGTAGATATTTTTGAAAAAAAGGAGGTGTCAAGGTGGCGGAGGAAAAACAGTGGGAGGAAGGGATGCCGACACATGAAGGCATATTTTTTTTCAGGGTCAGGCGCGTAAGGAGGGCAGGTGAGAAAAGTAGATATCCCGGACGGCTATCCTCCTGAGAAGGGCCGCTATGCCAGGGGGAACGATTACTCGCCGGTGGCGGTATGCGTGATCCTCGATACTTTTGATTTCAATATCCCGCCGGAGCTGGAGGAACTCCTGATGGCGGGCCTCGATACAGGGGCGGCCCTCTCCGGCATGCTCCAGACAGAAAACATCGGCATGGAGAAGATGATCTGTAACATCGTGGCCAACCCCAATATCCGGTATATCGTGCTCTGCGGCAGAGAGGCAGCGGGACACCTCCCAGGGCAATCCTTGCTCTGCCTCATGGAGGGCGGGGTCGATGAAAAACGGCGCATCGTCGGCAGCAAGGCACCCACCCCTTTTATCTTCAATCTCTCCGATGAGGCCATAGAGAGGTTCCGAACGCAGATTGTCGCGGTGGTGAACCTGCTCTGTGAGCCGGGTGAGGCAGACAGGAGCGCCCCTGGACTCGATCCCGATGCCGTGGGCAAGGCGGTTTGGAGCTGCTTTCAGGAAGAGCCGGTGCAGTTTAAAGAGTACACCCTCTATGATATGGGGGCCTATCCCGAGCCGCCCCTTGTACAAAAGGTGGTCTGGAAGGCATCCAAGCCCTGGGAGCTGGCAGGCACGCATAAACCGCAGAAGACCGTAAGCGCCCTTGTCGTGTACAAGCTCCTTCCCGGGACAAACTGCCAGGAGTGCGGGGAGAAGACCTGCCGGGCCTTTGCCAGCAAACTGAGTCAATGGATGAGGCAAATCGATGACTGTCCATATCTTCTTAAGCCAGAATTTGCCGAGGAGCGTGTCGCTTTGAGTACCTTGCTGGGGATATGAAAGGGAATAAGGTAGCTATGCGAGGTTACGTGCGCAGTATATGGAGGTAATAGAACCATGACGCACATGCAAGACAAAAGACTTTCAGTTGTGGACCGTTTTTTAACCCTCTGGATTTTTCTCGCTATGCTCATCGGCGTCGGCTGGGGGTATGTATCACCGGGTATAGTCGGTTTCTGGAACCAATTTCAATCGGGGACAACGAACATCCCCATTGCCATCGGGTTGATCCTCATGATGTACCCGCCTTTAGCGAAGGTAAGATACGAACAATTAGGGCAGGTATTTCGTAACTATAAAGTCCTTGCCCTTTCTTTAGCCCAGAACTGGATCATCGGGCCTATTCTCATGTTCCTGTTGGCCATTACTTTTCTTTCCGGTTACCACGAATACATGGTTGGGTTGATTTTGATCGGTCTGGCGCGGTGTATCGCGATGGTCATCGTGTGGAATGATCTTGCGAGAGGAGATAGGGAGTACTGCGCCGGGCTGGTGGCCTTCAATTCGATCTTTCAAGTCCTTTTTTTCTCCTTCTATGCCTACCTCTTTATCACCGTCTTACCCCCCTGGTTGGGGTTACAGGGAATGACCGTCAAGATCACCATTAGTCAGATCGCTCAAAGCGTATTCATCTATCTCGGGATCCCTTTTATTGCAGGCGTGCTTTCGAGGATCATTGGTCTGAAAACACTCGGGCGAAAATGGTATGAAGAGAAATTTATACCCCAAATTAGCCCGATTACACTCATTGCCCTGCTTTTCACCATCCTGGTCATGTTTTCGCTCAAGGGTGAGTTTATCGTCCAACTTCCTTTGGACGTCGTTCGGGTTGCCATCCCCTTATGCATCTATTTTGTCGTCATGTTCCTTGTCTCCTTTTTCTTGTCCAAAAAGGTGGGAGCCACCTATGAACAGTCCGCCACCTTGAGCTTTACCGCTGCATCAAATAATTTCGAGCTGGCCATTGCGGTGGCCGTAGCGGTGTTCGGAATCAATTCGGGGCAGGCCTTTGCCGCTGTCATCGGTCCCCTGGTCGAAGTCCCGGTCTTGATCAGCCTCGTTAACGTTGCAATCTTTTTCAAAAAGAGGTATTTTCCCTATAGGGTCAAAACTCCGACGGGCATTTGTCATCTAAGCTGTAAGCCATGAATGAGGAGGTATAATCAGTGATTGCACAGCAAAAAAGAAACTTGCTCGCGACGCGCCGGAAAAAATGCCGTATGTGGTCTTTGCTCATGATTATCATGGGTCTTGCTTTTATGCTTAGCGGCTGCGGTAAGGATGCCTCACGTATCGTCGTAGCAGAGGTCAACGGGCAGCGGATTACGGTGCAAGATGTGCAGGATGAACTGGCGAGGGCACCCGCGGATATGCGTACCCTCTACGAACAGAATCCCGAAGATGTCCTTGACCAGCTCATCTCCGTGACCCTCCTTCTTCAGGAAGCCGCGCGCAAGGGTGCGATGGCGCCGGTAACGTTGCAGGATGTAGGTAAACCCCAGGTCAAGGAGGGAATACGGCGTTTTCTGGCGCAAGAGGTCAAGGATGTCAAGGTCACGGATCGAGAAGTGGCTGCCTTCTATCGTCGGAATCAGGATAAAATGTCCGGGAAATCCCTTGCCCAGGTCCGGGAGGCAATCCGCCAGATGCTCCTCGTGGCGAAGCGGGAACAGGAGGCGACCGCGTTTGTCGAAAGACTTCGCGCGACTGCCGCGATCACGGCATACCCGGAGCGGCTTCCCAAGCCGCCGCCATTGCCGCTCGCGAGCGCCACAGGTGAAGAATTCAAGGCCGCCCTGCAAAGCAATCGCCCCACGGTGGTGGATTTTGGTTCTAGCCGCTGTGTTCCCTGCATCCAGCTGAGACCGGTGCTGCGAGGGGTGAAGGATGCCCACGGCGATCGCATTAATGTGCTGGTCATGGAGGTGAGCGATAACCGGGAAATTTCCCGGGAATATAAGGTACGGATAGTCCCTACGCTAATTTTTTTCGACGCGAAAGGAAAGGAAGTCCGTCGCTCGGTGGGCTACATGGATCGCGAGGCCCTGGAAAAGGTCTTGCGCGAGCTCAAATTCTTGGGGGCTTAGATGGATGCAATCCTGGCAGGGCTCACGCGGCTCATGGAGACAAACGTGTGGATTGCGCCGTTTGCCTCGTTTCTCGGCGGCATCTTGACCGCCTCGAACCCCTGTGTGCTCGTCATGATCCCGCTCGCCATGGCCTATGTGGGCGGGTATAGTACGTCCATGAGCTGGCGGAATAATCTGGCGCTTGCTTTCGCCTTTGTTATCGGTCTGAGCATTACTTTTACGACCTTAGGCATTATCGCTGCCGTGATGGGGAGTCTACTCGGCGACGTCGGGAAATTCTGGGGGTATGCCGTGGCCGGGGTCTGTTTTATCATGGGCCTGCACCTCATGGGAGTCTTGAACATTGCCTTACCCCTGCCCAATGTAGTGCGGTCCTCCCAGAGAGGGGTGGTAGGGGCTTTTTTGCTCGGGCTTTTATTTGGCGTCGTTTCAACGCCGTGCGCCACCCCGATCTTGGCGGTTCTGCTGGCATATATTGCATCCAAGGGAAACTATGGCTATGGGGCATTGCTTCTCTTCGCGTATGCCTTAGGGCATTCTCTGGTGATCATGCTCGCCGGTGCCTCCATGGGTATGGCAAAGGCCTTGCTCGAATCCCGGCACCTCCAGAAGGCAAGCCTCGTGCTGCAAAAGTCAGCCGGGGTAGTTATCATTCTCATCGGCTTCTTTTTTCTTAAGAGTAGTTTATGAGTTCGCACTTCAAGAGGCAAAGGAGTATATGATGATGAAAGACGCGCAGAGAATTGTATCACCGCTGAAGATGCTATCGAAAGGAATGATCCTCGTGGCCATTGTTTTGATGGCTGCCCTGTATCCCGTAGCGCCGGGTGGGATGGCAAATGACCTCACCATCACGATTGTCCATGCGAACAACATAACCGGACATCTCTTTTCCTGCCCTACGTGAGGGAATACGGCGCTGGGCGGTCTGGCCCGGCGGGTGAGCGCCATAAAAAAAATACGTGCCGAAGGACAACCGGTTCTCGTGGTAGATTCCGGTGATCTTCTCTTCGACGCGGCAATCGCCACGGCAAACCTTTCCAAGGCCCGCGCCAAGGCCAAGGTGATTGCCCGCGCCTATAAGGCCGTCGGAGTAACCGCCATCAACGTGGGAGAAGGGGATCTCCTGGCAGGCGTGAAATTCCTGCAGCAGGGTATCGGTCAACGACTCCCCTTCATCTCCGCCAATCTGGTAGATTCGGTGCGGAAGAAACCGATCTTTACACCCTTTGTCATTGAGGAGGTTTCAGGAATACGCATTGCCTTTTTTGGCCTCGTGAATCCCTCAATCGCCTTGGCAAGCAAACAGGGAAAAGCGGAGGAAGTGACGGCTGCGGATCCGGTTGAGACCGCCCGCCAGGTCGTGAAGGAACTCGCCGGCAAGGCCGACCTGATCATACTCCTCTCTGATCTGGGCGTGGACGAGGACACACGGATTGCCAAGGCCTGCCCCGGCATTCACTTCATCCTCGGTGGGCACGAGGGGCGCTATGTCAAAGCGCCGTACCAGGAAGGAGAGACCTTCATCGTCCAATCCTATCAGAAGGGGATGTATGTGGGAAAGCTGACCCTCACTATGGAGAAGGCCGGTCTCCCGTTTCACGACGAGGGAAAGGCCGAGGGCATACAAGAAAAGCTCAATGAACTAGAGCGCAAGATCGGCACCATGCAGCAGGCCAGGGCGAAAAACCCCTCGCCCGATATCGAAAAGATCATCGACCGGCTCAAGCAGGATCGTACGCGCCTGCAAGCGGAGATAGAGCAGGCCAGGCAGGCGGCCTCCCGCGATAATCACTTCCTGTGGACATTGGTACCCCTCTTCTCCTCGCTGCCTGAAGATGCGGAAGTCAATCAATGGATCAAGAGAGCCGGCATTACCGGCGACTAAAAGGGTATTGTGGCCAAAGACTTGTATCCTCAGACGAGTAGCCTGCGTATCAGACGCGGCATCTGGCAGGGGATCTGGTTGTGCTGCCTCGGCGTGGTGCTCGCCGCCGGGTTTAACGGCATCCGTGTATCGGGTAGCATTCCATGGGCCGGGCAATGGCCTATTGCGTCTGCCGAGGACATCGCGGAGATCTCTCTGCGCGAGGCGTGGTCGCGTTTTCAGGAGGGGACGACCCTATTTGTGGATGCGCGCGACCCCTTGAGCTTCAAACAAGGGCACATTAAAGGGGCGTGGAACGTCCCGCCGGGAGAGGCAGGACGCTCTTTCGATGAGATCCGCATCCTTGCCCAGGCCGGTCTCGTCGTGATTGTATACTGCGACGGTGCCGCGTGTCCTTTGGGACCGGCATTGGCCCGGACCCTACAACAACGAGGCGTACCCTCGGTACGGGTCATCGCAGACGGATGGCGTCAATGGCGGCAGGCCGGATATCCGGTGGAGGGGGGGGAACGATGAAGAAACGGGGCATGGTGTGGTTCATTGCGCCCGTGTTTCGTTTGGTCATCGGCATCATTTTTTTGTACGCGGGGATAATGAAGATTGCTGATCCCTCCGGTTTTGCCCAGGCCCTGTACAATTATCGCCTGCTCCCCGGCTGGGCGATCAACCCCCTTGCCATCACCCTCCCCTGGGTGGAATGCGTTGCCGGCGCAAGCTTGTTGTTCGGGATTTGGACGCTGGGAGGAGGGGTGGTAGCCTCAACGCTCTTTGCGGTATTCGTCGCTGCCCTGGGTGTCAACCTCATTCGGGGATTAGACATCTCATGCGGGTGCTTCAGCACGGCAACGGCGGCAAGCCCTATCACGTGGCTAACCGTCGCGCGGGACTTGCTATTTCTAGGAATGGCCGTCTCTGTTGTTTTCTTTGATCAGGGGGTAATGGCCCTCGATCGCTTGTTGCACAAAAAAGTTTAGATACGTATCGAGCAGAGTAGGTAGGCTTTAAACCAACGGCGACCCCCGCGCGGCAGGTAAGAGACTTTACGCTCATGATGAGGGCTTGTTGCTGATAACGACCAAATGTCTGTGTCCCACGCGGCCCGTGAGGATTACAAAGACTTGAACGGGAAATACTTCCTTCAGCTGCTCATAATGGTTTTCCTGCAAGAGACAAAAAACACTATGCGGTGAACGGAGAAAGTTGTTCAATTCTTCTTCGGTCTCTGTCCTGGTAATATTTGTTAACCCCGTATAGTAATTATACTCCGAACCTTGAAGCTGATAGACCCCAAGCTGATCTCCCGCCCTCATAACACTAACGATAGACTGAGACAGAGGACGAGCGGACTTGTACCGATTGATCTCCGGGAAAACACGGGTCGTGGTATACAGACCAAAAACACACATCATGGCGACAATTATATACAAGGAGCGATCGAGACGATGATAGTGGTAGGCGAGAAAGCAGAGGAGGCCTCCTACACCCATAATGAGGCCTGATACTATTCCTATCTCCCAGGGGTGTTTCAGGTATTGGGGTCCAATAATAGCGGCAACGATAGGAACCCCTATAGCCGAGAGTACCAATACCATGGTCAGTAGCAAGAGGGGTATCGTGAACAATTTCTTCTCGACACGTTTTGGTCTCTCAGAAAGTGCATTCCATAGATACCCGATCATCAGGGCGGCTGCCGGATACAGGGGGAGCAGGTAGAAATCACGCTTACCCTTGACAAGGCTGGAGGAAACGAATAGCAACAAAAACCAAATAAAGGCAAACATGAACTCACGACTGCGGCCTTTTGCTGAAAGACCGTAGATCAAGGCGGAAGGAAGAAAAAGAAACCAGGGAAGAAAGTCTCCAGGAAACGCCCCTAGATAGAAATAAATCGGCTCTTGATGGGATGGCTCGGTAAAAAATCGGGCGGTGGTTCTGTTATACAGTAGTCCCGTGAGGTAATCTCCTCCCCCAGCCAGAGAGGTCAGCACTATCCATCCTCCTATGATAGCCACGAAAATACCCAGCCCGAAAAGGTGAGAGCGGTCTTTGAAGAATGCAAACTCCCTCTGGACAAGGAAATAACCCCCTATGACCAAAAGTGGGACAATCACCGCAACCTGCGCCTTGGTCAAGAATCCAAGGGCCATAGCACAATAGGCCAAAGCATAAAAGATCCATCGCCCTTTCTGGCGCAAAAAACCCTCAAAGAACAAAAAGATGCTTGCCGTGGTAAAAAAGGTCAGTGGAGTATCTATATTGGCCCTGCGGGCGAGCCAGAAAAACATTATCGTGCTTGCCAGGATCAAAGCGGCATAGAATCCTGCTTTCTCGTTAAAGAGCCTCTTGCCCAGCAAAAAGGTAAGTATCAAGGTGAAAACGGCGAATAACGCAGAGGGGATGAATCCTGCGGGCTCATTCATTGTCCCTAATAGCCTTGCGGTTCCGGCAATTGTCCAGAAGAAAAGAGGAGGCTTTTCGAGGTAGACCTCACTGTTTAAGTGAGGGACCAGCCATCCTTCCCCCAAAAGCATTTCCCTGGCGACTTCGGCATAACGGGGCTCATCCGGATTCCAGAAATCCCGCACTCCAAGATTGCAGAAAAAGAGAAGGCTTCCCA
>Ga0154798_1100_pt7 | contig 15174 bp, 14 predicted proteins | sample Rifle2008BG16ft_FD_105806 | JGI IMG/M metagenome (GOLD analysis project Ga0154798, IMG submission 105806) | Deltaproteobacteria bacterium RBG_16_54_18 | reverse complement strand
GGAACGATACCAAAAATAGAGAAGAATGTCATCCCTGCTTCTGCTGCCCTTGACTTTATGATAAAGAAAAATTTATACTGCATGAGCAGCAGCGTGATGCAGCAGCATGCTGTTGGTTGATGAGGAGTCGGCAAGGGAGATAAGGTGACGGAAGAACTAAAACCCCTTTTTTCAAGAGAAGATATTGCAGAGACCGTAGCCAGGCTGGCCCGGGAGATATCCGCCGACTATGCGGACAAGCAGCTTGTCCTCGTCGGGGTGTTGAAAGGCGCCTTTGTTTTTTTGGCCGATTTGATCAGAGATCTGACGATCCCCGGGGAGATAGACTTTGTGCGGCTTGCGAGCTATGGGTCGCGTAAGGAGTCTTCAGGCGAAGTGGTGGTAAAAAAAGACGTCGAGATCACGTTAGCGGGGAAAGACGTTCTTATTGTCGAAGATATCGTCGATACCGGCTTGAGCCTCAAATTTCTCATGGATCACCTCCGTACGCATAATCCGTCTTCCCTCCGGGTGTGCGCCCTGGTGGATAAAAGATTCCGGCGGAAGATAGAGGTAACGGTCGACTATACGGGGTTCGCTATAGACGATGGATTTATCGTGGGGTACGGTATAGATTTCAATGAACGGTATCGAACCTTGCCCGATATATGCGTCATTGATTGAGATGGATACGCTATCACAAAGAAACAAGGATCAGGAGGTTTCGTAACGTGTTACGTAAAATGACGATATGGATTCTGTTCTGCTGCATATTTTCTTTCCTGAGTTATGGGTGTGTGACGGCGCCGACAATCAAAGAAGATGCGGCCAGAGAAGAGGTGTCCCTGCCCGATGCCGTGGAAAAGCGGTATAAAAGCGCTTATAGTGAATACACGCGGGGTGATCTCGATAAGGCGATACAACACTTCCAAGACTTCATTATCCAAAATCCCCGCACCTCGCTCACCGATGACGCCCTCTATTATTTGGGTGACAGCTACCTGCAGAAGCGCGAATATAAAGTTGCCGCCATCCAGTTTGAAAGGCTGATCAGTTATTTTCCCTCAAGCCCTCATGTGCAGAATGGTCAGTGGGCGTTGGCCCGGTGTTATTACGGTACGGGCCAATATAAAGATGCCCTACAGCTCGCCCGCCAGGTCTTTGCTGCAGTAGAAGACCGCCCCCAGCAGCGGGGGCAGATCCTTGTGTTCTTGGGGGAGTGCTATGCCGCTTTGGGCGAGCCCCTGGAAGCCCTTTCGTGGTATGCGCGGGCCCGCCGCGAGGCCCCTGCTGCCGTAAGAGACGGGGTACGCGCCAAGATCATTGCCGTCTTGGACCAAGACCTGCCGGCATCTACCTATCAGGAGATCGAAGAGGGTTATCCCGGCACCTTTATTGCGGAGTACGCCAAATATAGGCGTGCCCAGGTAACTTTTCGAAAAGGGAAGGGCAAAGAGGCAGAGGCCCTACTCCAGCAGGCCATGAAAGAGGCCAAAGGGGAAGACTTCTATCCTCGCTTGGAGGCCCTGTGGCGGGAGATGCAGATAGGTGTCGGCAAGGAAATAGCACTCGGCTGTATCCTCCCCCTTACGGGTAAAGATCAGTTATACGGCACGAAGGCGCTGCACGGCATCCAGTTGGCCATCGGCGCCTTCCGCCCCCCGGAGGGTGCGTCTCGCATACGAGTGGTCGTATGGGATGATCAAGGAAATCCTGCCCGTGCCCGCGAGGGTGTCAGGGCCCTGGCGGAAAAGGACAAGGTCTTCGCCATAATCGGCCCGCTGCGCAATCAAACCGCGTTGGCGGCTGCGGAAGAAGCGGAGGCACGGCGGGTACCCCTGATAACGCTGAGCCCTGCCCCCGGGATTGCGCAGAGGCGGGCCTATGTTTTTCAAAATTCGATCACCAATGCGTTGCAGGTAAAGACCCTCGTTCAATACGCCGTGCGGGACCTCGGGATACGCTCCTACGCCGTGCTGTATCCCAATAACGCCTACGGCGTCACCTTTAAAAACCTCTTCCAGCAAGAGGTGGAGCGTTTAGGGGGAAGCGTGGTGAGAAGTGCCGCCTACGCCGATACGCAAATGGATTTTGGGGCGGTCATCAAGGGCATCGTACGGTATACGGTGCCGCAAGGGTCGAAAAAGCGGGCCCAGGCCGTCGTTGATTTTAAGGCCATTTTTATCCCCGATGACGTCAACCGCCTCAACCTCATCGTCCCGCAGCTTGCCTACCATGACATCCGAGGGGTCCAGCTATTAGGAAACAACAGCTGGAATGCGCCGGAGCTTATTCGCGACAGCGAGCAGTTCGTCGAGGGGGCCGTTTTCGTCGACGGTTTTTTTAAAGATAGCCCTTCACCCGCAGTGCGTTCCTTTACAGAGGATTTTGAAGCGACCTTTCATTCTGCCCCCACCCTGTTAGAGGCGTTGAGTTTTGATACGACCCTTTTTATCGTCAGGACCCTCAACAGCAGGGGGATCATAACCCCGGATTCCCTCCTCTCCTTCAAGGAATATAATGGCGCCACGGGGCTGACGGGTTTCACGGCGGAAAAGGAGGGGATGAGGAATCTCTTTCTCCTCACGGTCACCGGGGGAAAGATCCGCCAGATCGGGAAATGATTTTTTTTGCGCCCGGAGGAGCGATTTTTGAGGTTGACAAAAGGTCATGTATGTATTACATATAGCGTTTCCAATTAGTAAGAAGGGGTTATGGAAATGAAGACCGTTCATGCGAGAAAAGAGGATGTGACAAAAGGGTGGTATCTCATCGATGCCCAGGACAGGGTCTTGGGGAGAGTCGCCGTTAAAATAGCGAATATCTTACGGGGCAAGGAAAAGGCGATCTTCAGTCCCCATGTGGATACGGGCGATTTCGTGATTGTCGTGAACGCGGAAAAGATCAGACTTACCGGCAACAAGCTGGCGGGAAAGGTCTATTACCATCACTCGGGTTACCCGGGGGGGTTAAAGGCCGTCACCGCCGAAAAGCTTCTTGCCAAAAGGCCGGAAGAATTGTTGAGGCGCGCGGTCAGGGGGATGCTGCCGAAGAATAAGTTAGGGAGTAAAATATTCAAGAAGTTAAAGGTCTATGCGGGTCCGGCGCACGAGCATGAGGCGCAGCAACCGAAACAAATTTCTGTATAAGGTACCGGGAGATACAAGGGGTTCCTTCATACCAAGAGGTGATAATGGCAGAAGATAGATATTACGCAACGGGAAAGAGAAAGACGACCGTGGCCCGGGTGTGGCTCAAGCCCGGAGAAGGCACCATAGAGATCAATAAGCGATCCTTTGAAAATTATTTTCCCCGGGAGTCCCTGAGGATGACTGTAGTACACCCCTTTGAACTGACCAAGACCGTAGGTCAGTTCGATGTCTTTGCCAACGTCAAGGGGGGAGGGATCTCCGGCCAAGCAGGTGCGGTCAAACACGGTATCTCCAAGGCCCTGTTATTGTACAATGATAAATTTCGGGAGATCTTGAAGAAGGCCGGGTTTATCACCCGCGATCCGAGGAAAAAGGAGAGAAAGAAATACGGGCAGCGGGGGGCACGGGCACGCTTCCAGTACTCCAAACGATAGGTTGACCGATCAGGGGAGGTTAACCTCCCCTTTTTTGTTTCACCCGAACCCGTAGCGTACCTCCCACTCTCCATTATAAAGATAAGCATTGCGGCTGAAGGTGGTCCCTCGGCCAGATCTGTCGCGTTGGGGCACCCCATCATTCAGATATCCGAATGTGTCACTTGACGATCCCCAACCATTCTATTCTATATACCTCTATAGAGGGGATGTCGTAAATTGACACATCTGGCCAAAGGGCCACTGGCCAAGGGGCCACCTTCGGCTCCGGCTGTTTTTGTCGCTTTTCCCGCTTGGGGATCCCGCAATCCTTATCTTTTATATTGAAGAGCGGGAGCGACATCCCGCCGTTCAGATTCTCTTGTAAAGTAGGGCGGGACCTTAAACTTAAAATTTAAGGAGCAGGAGTAGGGGGCCGACACGGGAAGAGCAACACACACGATAAGAATCGCCAATGGGAGATGAACGATGAAAGTAGCAATTGTCGGCGCCAGCGGCTACACAGGCCAGGAGCTGCTGCGAATCCTGATCCGTCATCCGAACGTTGAGGTCACGTGCGCAACCTCGGAGCGATTCGCCGGCTCGGCCATCGGTGCGATATTCCCTTCCTTCCGGGGCGTCAGCGATCTCAGTTTCCGCAAGCTTTCCGTAGAAGAAATAGCCCGGGAGGCGGACTTTATCTTCACGGCCCTACCCCATGGGACGTCGATGGACGTGGTGGCTCAGTGCATCAAGAAGGGAAAGCGGGTCGTGGATCTCAGCGCCGACTTCCGCCTCAAGGACGCGGCCCTGTATGAACGCTGGTACGGGAAACACTCCTGCCCGGAGCTCTTATCAGAGGCGGTCTATGGGCTCACGGAACTATACCGAGAGAAAATAAAAAAGGCCCAGTTAGTGGCCAATCCGGGGTGCTATCCGACGAGTAGCATACTCGCCCTGGCACCGCTTTTGGAGGCGGGGTTGATCGCGCCGTCCGGCATCGTCATCGATGCCAAGTCGGGGGTGAGCGGGGCAGGGAGGAGCCCGGCCTTTACCAATCTCTTTTGTGAGGCGGCAGAGGGGTTACAGGCCTATAAAGTGGCGCAACACCGCCACGCCCCGGAGATAGCGCAAGAGCTCAGCGCGTGTGCGGGGAGTCCTGTTACTGCCTTGTTCGTCCCGCATCTTATCCCGATCAATAGGGGGATTCTGTCCACCATCTATGCCCGCCCTGTTGGCGCCATTTCAACGGTAGAGGCGGCTGGGGTGTACCAACGCCGCTACGGCACGGAGCCGTTCATACGTCTCTGCCATGCCGGGACCTTTCCTTCCACGCGGGAGGTGCGGGGGTCCAATTATTGTGATCTGGGGTTAATGGTGGATGATACCTCAGGTCAGCTGATCGCCATCTCCGCTATCGACAACCTGGTCAAAGGGGCCGCAGGCCAGGCCGTTCAGAACATGAACATCATGAGCGGTTTTAGCGAGACCGAGGGCTTAACGCAGATACCGCTCGCTCCGTAACTCTGACCTCGCCGGAAAGCGCCTTCCGCAGCCTTTTCGTGATGCCTTGCACGTCTTTTTTAAGAACTGTGCTGCAGCAGGTAGCAAGGTTTTTCTATATTATAAATTATACCATGATGTTAATCTATTCTTGACAAAATCTCGTCGGATCGCGTTCCAAAAATCGGTTGACATATCCCTCAATTCTGCTATTTTTGAGGTTCGCTTGTATAAAGCCCTCATCAGGGGAGCGGATTGTATGAGGATGAAGGTATTAGGGTGTTATGGCACTGAATTCCTCCATTTTAAGAGTTGCGGTTTTTTGCTGGAGGGATCTGTGTTGTTGGATGCGGGGGCCATTGTTTCATCCCTTTCGTTGGAGGAACAGCTGGGTATTCGCGAGATATTTGTCACCCATTCGCACCTTGATCATATAAAAGATATCTTTTTTTTGGCGAACAATCTTTTTGAAGAAGCGGCAGGGGGGTTACGGATATATAGCACGAAAGCAATCCTGCAGCTCCTCAAGCGGCACTTTATCAATGGGAGCATCTGTCCGGACTTTACCTCTCTCCCCCATCGGGACGGCCATCTCCTCGAACTCGAGGCGATCGAGGAAGGGATATTTCACCCCGTAACAAAGGGGATAAGCGTACGGGCGGAGCGGGTCGATCATAATATAGAGGCAGTCGGCTATATCATACGAAGCGACCACGGCCACATCGTATATACGGGGGATACGGGGCCAACCGAACATATCTGGGAGGTATGCAATACCCTCGAGGATGTGGTTGCCGTTTTTATCGAGTGTTCGTTTCCCAACAAGCTGCAAGAGTTGGCGAACCTCTGCGGGCATCTGACGCCCGCCACGATGGTTCGCGAGCTGGAAAAATTAAAGGAAAAACGGTGTCCGGTTTTCGTTTTTCACATGAAACCTCAATATCTCAAGACGATTGAGGAAGAGATCGGAACCTTACGACAGGACAGGATTGCGATCCTCGCGCAGGGGCAAGAAATTACATTTTAAAAAGGGTGTGTTCAATGACGTGGTTTAAGAAAAAAGAAACGCCATCGCAAGCGGACAAGTCGGCAGATGTCTTGTGGTCAAAATGCAATGCCTGTCAGGAGATCATCTACAAGAAAGAGCTCGAACGCAATTTCAGCGTGTGCCCCAAATGCAACTATCATTTTCCCATCAAGGCGCAGGAGAGAATTGCCGTTGTCGCGGACGAAGGAACCTTTACGGAATTTGACAGCACGTTGGCGCCGGTCGATTCTCTCATGTTCCGTGATCTCAAAAAGTATTCCGAGAGGATCGCCGAGGCGCAGCAAAAGACGGGATTACGGGATGCCTTTATCACGGGCAGGTGCGAGATCAATCGGCTGCCGGCCATGGTGGGAGTATTTGATTTCGACTTTTTAGGGGGGAGCCTGGGCTCCGTCGTGGGGGAAAAAATTGCCCGGATGGTTGAGAAGGCCATCGATGAAAAAATGGCCGCAATTATTTTTACGTCGTCCGGCGGCGCGCGGATGCAGGAGGGTATCTTCTCCCTCATGCAGATGGCCAAGACCAGCGCCGCCTTATCCCTCTTGCGTCGGGAACGATTGCCGTATATCTCCGTCCTGACGGATCCTACGCTCGGCGGGGTAACCGCGAGCTTTGGGATGTTGGGCGACGTCATCGTCGCTGAACCCGGGGCCATGATAGGGTTCGCCGGTCCCCGCGTTATCAAAGCGACCATTAAGGCCGATCTCCCTCCTGGTTTTCAGAGGGCGGAGTACCTCCTCCAGCACGGCGTGATCGATCTCATCGTCGGGAGGAGGACCTTGAAAGCGACATTGGGAAAGTTATTAGGCTTCCTGTATCAGTAGGCATTCCTCTCTCTTCGTTGCCCCTTCTCCTATGAATCAGCACGAGGCGCTGGCATATCTCTATAGCCTGGAGAGATTCGGGATGGTCTTCGGCCTGGAGAACATCCACCGTCTCTTACAGGTCTTGGGAGATCCTCACCGCGGCCTGAAGGTGATCCATGTGGGAGGGACCAACGGCAAGGGATCGGTCGGCGCCATGGTCGCCTCTGTCTTACAGGAAGAGGGATACCGCGTGGGGCTCTATACCTCCCCGCACCTGGTGTCGTTCGCCGAGAGAATTCTGGTAAACGGTGTCCCAATACCTTGGGAAGAGGTAGCATGGCTGACCGAACTGCTGTGCCGGAGGGTTGTTGAGAACAGCATCCCCAGCCGGTTCACTTTTTTTGACTTTACCACCGCCATCGCCATGTACTACCTCTCTCTGCAAAAGGTGGATTTTGCCATCGTCGAGGTAGGGCTCGGGGGAAGACTGGACTCTACGAATGTCGTTGACCCCCTCGTAACCGTCGTCACCACGATCGACCGGGATCATTGCGAAATCCTCGGCGAGCAGCTCGAGGATATTGCCCGTGAAAAGGCGGGGATCGTGAAACCGGGTGTCCCTCTTATCAGCGGCGCCACCCAACCAGAGGTCATCGCGGTCCTGGAGGAGGTATGCCGGGCAAAGAAGGTACCGCTCTTGTTGCTGGGGAGAGATTTTCGCGGGGTTCAAACCGCCCCCCATACCCTTACCTTCCATGGCCGGGCCTGGATATATAAGGATATCACAATAGGGCTTGCCGGCTTCTATCAGATAGCAAATGCCGCCATAGCCTTGGAGGTCCTGGAGGTGTTCGTTGAGGCAGGATTTCGGGTAAAACGGGAGTCCCTGTACCAGGGACTTGCCACGGTGCGCTGGCCCGGGAGATTGGAAGTCGTCCACTCCATGCCTCACGTCATCCTCGACGGCGCCCATAATCCTGCTGCCGCCAAGTCATTGAAAAGATGCCTGCAGGAAGAATTTGACTATCGCCGTCTTTATATGGTAATGGGAGTAATGGCGGATAAGGAGGTGGTGGCCATCCTGGCAGAATTGGCCCCGTTAGCAGATCTGCTCATTGCCACAAGCCCTCCTCATCCCCGTGCGATGTCCGCTCAGGCATTAGCTGAAATTGCTCGGCGGTACTGTGATGAGGTCAAGGTAATTGAAGATGTTGGGGAGGGGGTAGCGTACGCGCAGGCGATGGCAGACAAGGATGATATAATCGTCGTTACGGGATCTTTTTTTACCGTGGGAGCGGTACGGGATCAATTGATTAAGGGGAATGAAAGATGAGAATGTACCGTCGCCTTCCCATCGTCATAACCTTTCTCGTAGCTCTATGCTCCTCATCGTTGATCTCCCACACGTGTTTCGGCGCCGAGACCGGTTCCGATGTCCAAACATTACAAAAGGCCATCGGCATTGATGTGGGCACCGAAATTTCGGGCCCTATCCAGATGGAGGCTGATACGCTCACGTACGATCAAAAAGGGGGCCTCATCTCCTTAGAGGGCGCTGTAAAGATCACCCACAAAAATACCACGGTACTTGCGGACAAGGTGCTTTTTTATGAGCAGTCCAAAGATGTGGTGGCAGAAGGAAACGTAATCCTTACCGAGGGAGAAGATGTCTTACGATGTGTGCGGCTGGAATTAAACATCGAAACAAAAAAAGGCACGGTATTTCAGGGCAGGCTCTTTCTCAAGAAGAAAAACTTTCACATTACCGGCAGCAAGGCCGAAAAATTGGGTGAGGCAGAGTACCGCATCTATGACGCTACCCTGACGACGTGCGACGAGCGGGTTGCCCCTTGGAAGTTCACGATACAGCGGCTGCACGTTACCCTTGACGGTACTGCCCAGGGATGGTGGCCCGGGTTCCGTGTGCTGGACGTCCCGATTCTCTACTTTCCGTGGTCCATGTTCCCGGTCAAGACGGAGAGGCAGAGCGGGATTCTCTTCCCCGAATTCTCCAGTTCAAGTAAATGGGGGCCTCAGATCAAGGTCCCCTTTTACTGGGCCATTGCCCCTAACCAGGATGCCACCGTCTATGTCGAGCGCATCGGAGATAAGAGGGGGAGGGGGTGGAAAGAAGGGGCTGAATACCGCTATGCCTGGAGTACGCAGGCCCAAGGCAAGATCTCAGGTAATTACATCTGGGATGAGCGGGGCGATAAAAGCCTCTGGTGGGATGAACGAAAAGACAAGAGCCGCTGGTCCATCTTTGCAGAGCATGACCAAACCTTTTCCAAGGGATATTACCTTAGGACAAATATCAATTGGGTGAGCGACAAGAATTATCCCGTCGATTTTTCCTCAGATATTCCTAAGGAGACCAGGATTGATGCCACTTCGCTGAACCAACTGGAATCGACCATCTCCGTGGGCAAAAATTGGGAATGGGGGGCCTTGGAGACAGATGCATATTATTTTCGTCGGCTCTACTTTCCCGACGAATTTCCAACGCCTGGTTTTGACCCCAACCCCCTCCATGCAGATGACAATGGGATCACCATGCAGATGCTCCCCCAGGTGAACCTTTCCCTCTATCAAAACCGCTTGCTGGAGACGCCGATCTTTTATGAGATGGAGGTGCAGGGCACCAACTACTGGCGCGAAGAACTAAGCAACCCCGCAACCGGCTTTCCTATTCCCGGAGCCAGAGATACACTCAGGGGGGGGAGGATAGATATCTATCCCAGGGTTTCGATCCCCCTCAAGCCCCTTGATATCGTGCGCTTTGAGCCGTGGGTCGGCTATCGGGAGACTATCTACTTCGATCCGACTGGTAAATTTGATGATGTCTCCAGCCGCGAGCTCTACGATGCCGGTGCCTCTCTCGCGACCACGATCAGCAGGGCATTCCCCGTGCAGTGGGGAAAGGTCCGGGGGCTGAAGCATATCGTTGAACCCAAGGTGATCTATACCTATATCCCCGGCGTGAGCCAGGCGCATAACCCGAATTTTACCCACGGCATAAACCATAACGTGATCCAGACGGATAACCCTTATTTTAATGAGGGCGTAGATACTTCAACGAGGCAAAATACCGTCACCTGGATGTTCACGAATTATCTGATCGGCAAGGAGGTGGGTAAGGATGGCGAGGTTACCTACCCTGAATACCTTTATTTAAAGGTATACCAAGGCTACAATTTCTCCCGTGATCTCTCCTCGAGGGTTATGCACACCTATCCAATCTTGCGGCAGAGGCGAGGATTGCCCCCTTTACCTGGCTCTCGGGGGCGATGGAGCTCGAATACAACCCCAATCGCAATCATCTTGATGTCTTAAACACAGGGGTCACCGTAACCGATAAAAGGAAAGACCACCTGAGCGTGCAGTATCGATTCACCAGATTCCCGTCGGATGTCGTTTCCCTCCAAGGCGTTCCCCTTCAAGGCGTTGAAGAAATCAATACCGCGCTTGGTATCCACATTATTGATCCCCTCGACCTCTACTTTGACTATCGTTACAACCTCCTCGACAAGGTAAGGATAGAGACGGTCTACGGCCTCGACTTCCGCCAGCCATGTTGGGAGCTATCCCTTCGCGTGCACGATATAAACCGCCAGCCCGATCCGACGGAGACGCACCATAAGGAGATCAAGGTAATGGTTTATATCACCTTGACGGGTCTCGGGAAATATCGGGTGAAATAAGGAGGTGAGGGAATGAAGGGGGTTATCCTGGCCGGCGGTTTGGGGACACGCATGAATCCCTTGACCAAGATCACGAATAAACACCTCTTGCCGGTCTACGACAAACCGATGATCTACTATCCGCTCCAAGCCCTCATCAATGCCGGGATCAAGGATATCCTCATCGTCACCGGCGGGAACTATGCAGGAGACTTCCTCAGGCTCATCGGCAACGGCCATGAATTCGGGCTCAAGCACATCAACTATACCTACCAGGAGGGGGAGGGGGGTATTGCCGCGGCCTTGAGCCTGGCTGAGTTCTTCGCCGACAAGGACAAGATATGCGTCATTCTGGGTGACAACGTTATTGAGCAGAATATCCGCGCGGCAGTTGAGGCCTTTTCCCGCCAAAAGGCAGGAGCAAAGATCATACTCAAAGAGGTCCCCGATCCCCAACGTTTCGGCGTTCCTGTCTTCGAGGGGGATACGATCGTCAGGATAGAGGAAAAACCGAAGAAACCGCAATCTCGCTATGCCGTAACGGGCATCTATTTGTACGACAATCAGGTATTCGACATTATCAAGGTGCAAAAGCCATCGGACCGCGGAGAACTGGAGATAACCGATGTGAACAATGTTTATATTGAAAAGGGTCAATTAACCTGGGAGGTCCTCAAGGGGTGGTGGACGGACGCGGGGACCTTTGAATCGCTCCTCAAGGCCAGCACGCTGGTGGCCGAGACAGGGGCCAACAAGATGGATTGAGGGAAACGATGATCGAGGGGGTTAGAGTAAAGACGTTACGGGTCATCCCCGATGAGCGAGGAAGGCTCATGGAGATCTTGCGCAACGATGATGAACACTTTCAGCAGTTTGGCCAGGTGTATGCGACGACAACCTACCCCGACGTGGTAAAGGCATGGCACTATCACAAGATACAGACCGATAACGTGACGGTGGTGCAGGGGATGCTCAAATTGGTGCTGTATGATCCGCGGGAAGGTTCACCGACCAAGGGCGAGGTTAACGAGTTTTTTATCGGCGTACACAATCCTCTTTTGGTGCAAATCCCTCCTCACGTCTATCATGGATGGATGTGTATTAGTGAGCAAGAGGCGATAGCCATCAATATTCCCACCGCCGCCTACAACAGGGAAAAACCCGATGAATACCGCCTGCATCCCCATGAGAATGACATCCCCTACACCTGGGCGAGAAAAGATGGCTGAGGGTACGGGTACGGACAAGGGAAAGACGATCCTTGTTACCGGCGGGTGCGGCTTTATCGGGAGCAATTTCATCCACTATATGCTCGCCCGCTACCCGCAGTACCGCATCATCAACCTGGATATTCTAAGCTATTGCGGCAACCTGGATAACCTCTGCGAGGTGGCAGACCGGCCTACGGTCACCTTCGTGAAAGGGGATATCGCCGACCGCGAAACGGTGCGTCGCATCCTCGGCAAAGGGGTTGATGCCATCGTAAACTTCGCTGCGGAATCACACGTTGACCGGAGCATTGAGGACCCGAATCTTTTTCTGCGGACCAATGTCCTGGGGACCCAGGTCCTCTTGGATGAGGCCCGGGAGGCGGCGGTAAGCCGCTTTGTCCAAATATCCACCGACGAAGTCTATGGTTCTTTAGGGGCGTCGGGGGTCTTTACCGAGGACACTCCTCTCAAACCCAACAGCCCCTATGCGGCCAGCAAGGCCGCGGCCGACCTTATGGTAAGGGCCTATATCGAGACCTACGGCATCGACGCCGTTATCACCCGCTGTTCCAACAACTACGGCAGATATCAATTTCCGGAAAAGCTGATTCCGCTGATGATCAGCAATGCCCTGGAGGACCGCGAGTTGCCCGTCTACGGGGACGGACTCAACGTGAGGGATTGGATCTATGTCGAGGATCACTGTCAGGCCATTGATGCCATTCTGCATCGGGGTGTCAAAGGTGAGATTTACAATATCGGCGGCGCAAGTGAGCGGACCAATCTTGATGTTGTCAAGGCGATCTTACATACCCTGGGGAAGCCGGAGACCCTGATCCGTTTTGTCAAGGACCGCCTCGGGCACGACCGCAGGTACGCCATGGACTTTTCCAAGCTGAAGAATGAACTCGGCTGGGAGCCAAACGTCACCTTTGAACAGGGGATACAGCAGACGATTGCCTGGTATGTAGAGCACCGGCCGTGGTGGGAGCGCATCAAGAGCGGGGAATACCTGGAATACTACGAACGGATGTACGGGAATAGATAAAGAAAGTTTTTATCCGAATTTCGTTTTTAGCCCTTATTATCGAAAAATATGACTTGATATTCCTTCCTTGTTTACAACCCTTGCGAGCAGACCTATAATACACGAAACGCATTCAAAGGAGTTTGTATGAGGAAATTTCTTGTTCTGTTCGTTTTACTTGGTCTCATCGGTTTAGCAACAACTGCCCATGCCCAGGAGCAGGCCCCTGCGCCTGCCGTTGCTTCCTTTGATAAGGATCGGCTTTTGGAGCGCCTTGCCGACGTAAAGCCGTTTCAGTCGGAAAAAGGAGGCGCCGGCTCAGGGTATGCCTTTTTCGTCAAAAAAGAGGAGTTCAGAGAATCGTTGCTCTTCCTGGCGCCGGAAAAGGTGGACGGGGTGATGAAGGATTTCGGCATGGCCGTCGCGTTCTCCTTCAAGGACAACACCCAATTTTTGATCCTTACCCAGTGGCGGGACAACGATGCGGCAAAAAATTTTATGAAGGTGAGAGACGAGCAATGGCGTCTGACCGATGCAGCATATAAACAGTATATTACCGGGATCGAATATAAAGAGCTGGACATAGCGGCCGATACGAAGGCCCTGGTGACGAGGAAGACGATCTCGCAGACCGGGCAGCGGCAACCGGTGACCACGTTTGTCTCCGCGAGAAAAGACTATTTTTTTGAGTGTACGCTCCTGGGGATGTTGCCCGACGATGAGGTGAAAAAACTGATCGTACGTCTCTGGAAGATCATCGAACCCTTTACTGACCGAGCTGTGCGGTAGCTCAACTCGGCCATTCGCGCCGCCATCCATCATCTATTTCTTTTTCCCCACGAGACCGGCTACACAAGAAATAGTGCGCTCCTCTGAACTCTTCACCATGAAGTAGCGCAACTCCTTCGAAAGTTTTATCACGAAGTGGTGCAATCCTCAGAAGGTGTTTATCAAGAAATCGCGCATCTCTCAGGCGGCTCTTGCCAGTTTTATGATCAATCCTTCGAGCAAGAGCCGTTTCGCAAGCGGGCTACCCTTGAGTTTCAAGTCCGTCTCCTGCAGGGCGACGATCGCCTGTTGCAGGGAGCGGCGCGAGAACCCTCTGGCCTGGGCAGTGAGCTCCCTGAGGAAATAGGCGTTTATGGTCGGGAGCTGCTCCTTGAGCGCCTCCGTGCCGCCTCCTTTGGCCATCGCCTCCTTCGTCATCAGGAGGTGACGGAATTGCCGCGCCATCATCCCCAATATCTTCAAGGGAGGTTCCCCGCTCTCCCAGAGCAGCGCGAGCGAACGGAAGGCCTGTTTGGTATTCCGCTCGCCGATCGCCTTGGTGAGCGCAAAGATGTTGCTGACCCGCACCGCAGACCCCACCGCCTCCACGTCCTGCACCTCGATCCGCCTGCGTTCGCCGATATAGAGGACGGCCTTGGCGAGCTCATGGTACAACCCCTGGAGGTCGGTGCCGACGGTTTCCTGTACGGATGCCGCGGCCTGCGGGGAGATCTCCTTGCCGAGCTCCTGGGCCATCTGGCGGATCCACCCGGCCATCTCTTTGGGATGAGGGTGGCTGCACGGAAAGGCACCTTCCTTGACTTCTTTGACAAAGCCGGCGGGTACGGCGTCCGCGATAAGGATCAATGACGTCGTGGGGGAGGGTGCATTGAGGTACTGGACAAAGGCCTTGAGCTCTGCCTGGCCGTAGCCTTCCGCGTTTTTAAGCAGGACGATCCGGCGCGCGGCCATGCAGGGGAGCGTGTTGCAGGCGGCTATGACCTCCGCGGGCGCGGTGTGCTCCGCCTCATACGTGGTGAGATTGAGCTCGTGGAGCTGCGGCAGCAGGGCAGCGACGATCCGCGTGCACGCCTGCTCCCTGAGATATGCCTCATCTCCATAAAGGAGATAGAGGGGGCGGGCCTCACCCCGCGCCAGCTCCTCCGTTAAACGCCCGACGTCCGTCTTCAGGTCTTAGAACCTCTCTTTGATCATGATATAGATCTTTTCCGACAGATCCGTCGCGATCTTTTGGATGGCCACGTTTTTGTTGCTCTCATTCGTCATCACGTCGAGGGACGCCAGATAGTGCCACGTGCCCTTGATTTTGTCACCCTTCCAGAGAACGGCCTTGTTGCTCCGCCGGATGAGGCGTACGTCCAGGGTAAGACTGATATCGTACTCTGTCGCCCGCCCTTCCGTGTTGTAGGCAACGGAGCCGGTGTCTATGGAGGTTATGGCACCCTCAAGCGTCGCCTCCGCCTTTTGCTCGGTCACGACCTCCACGTCCCGCCGAAAGATAAACTCGCGGCGAAAGGCCGAGGTAAAGATGGAGGTGAGATTAGGCTCTCTGGTATTGTTCTCCAG
>Ga0154798_1115_pt4 | contig 15810 bp, 19 predicted proteins | sample Rifle2008BG16ft_FD_105806 | JGI IMG/M metagenome (GOLD analysis project Ga0154798, IMG submission 105806) | Deltaproteobacteria bacterium RBG_16_54_18 | reverse complement strand
GAAAGGCAGGACTGCTGCAAAAGGCCAGGATTTCACCGGTCAAGGGGTCCATGGCGATAATGGCCCCTGACTGTTTGCCGAGGAGTTCCTCCGCGTACCGCTGCAGTTCCAGGTCTATCGTCAAAAAGAGATTGCGCCCCTGCACCGGCTGGACCTCTTTGAGGACTCTTACCTCTTTTCCCCCGGCGTCGACCTCTACCTGCCTGCCGCCGTCGCTCCCCCTGAGCTGTTTCTCCCATGTCAACTCAACGCCATACTTGCCTACCCAATCCCCCATTTGATATCCCGTGCGCTCCTTCAACTCCTCCTTATTAATCTCCCCTCCATAGCCGAGGACGTGAGCGGCAAGAGTTCCATAGGGATATACCCTGATCGGAACGATCTGTATTTCTACCCCCGGCAGGTCTAGCCGGCGCGCCTTGAGCGCGCTCAATTCCCCCCAGGAGATATCTTTTTTAACTGCTATCGGCTGAAAGGGGGGGGCATCGGGCTGTTCGATCTTTGCGGCTATTTCATCGGGCGTAAGATGCAGCAGGCGCGCAAGTTTTTGAGATAGACTCGTCACATCATCCACATCTTCGGGAGTCACGACGACGTTAAAGGAGGGGCGACTATCCACCAACACTCTCCCTTTACGATCCATGATCATCCCCCGGGGAGCAGTGATTTTTATCAGCCGTATTCTGTTGTTTTCGGAGAGGGAGCGAAGCTCTTGCCCCTTGATGACTTGCAGATACAAGAGACGTATAAAAAAAATGAGAAAAACGCAGATGACGGCCAGGGCAAAATATTGATGCCCTGATCTAACGTCCCCTGACGCGACCCTTCGTATGTGCATTGAAAAACCGTTCCTTCTTACCGCTGCCGCTCACGTCGGAGACCTTAGGCATCGATATCATGACCAATGGCGAGAGAAGACACGTCAGCAGGATCTGTACTGTAAGCTGCCGCACAAAAAAGGAAAAAGATAGGTGCACCATCTTTCCCATGAGCATTATGGCGGTCACCAGTAGGAGATCGACCAGCACGCCGAAAGCAATCATCGCTATCTTGGCAAGCATCGTGGAAAGGTAAAATCTCCTCGCGATCCACCTGCTGAGCGCAAAGATCATCGTCTTGGTAAGGGCATTAAGGCCGATGATCCCGCCCGACAACACGTCCTGCACGATGCCGAGCGCAAATGCCAGCCCCCCGCCGAGCAACAGAGGGTACTGGAAACTCATGATGACCACCACGATGAGCACGACATCCGGCGAACGAAATCCGGGAAAAAGAAAAACCTGAAGGGCTGTTGTCGCAAACACCCACAGCAGCCCCACGACAAACGGACTCAGCTTCCTGAACAACGCCCTAGCCCTCCTTCTCCCTCACCGGACTGACAATCACCATGACCTCCTCCAGCCGCGAAAAGTGAGCGCTCGGGATAATCTCTATTTCTTGAAAGAGACCATAGTCTTTTTTTACGACGCGCGCCACTTCCCCCACGGAGAGGCCTTTAGGGAATATCCCCTCCATGCCCGAGGTGATGATGGTATCGCCGACCTGTACGTCCTCTGCCCGCGGCACATACCGCACGTAGCAGCGAGCACCCCCCCCGCCTTCGACGATCCCCTGTGTCCTGGTCCGCTGTACCACGGCATCCACGGCGGAATTTCGATCAATGACGAGTAACACAACGGCGACATGCGGTGAAGTCCTTAATATCCTCCCGACCACGCCCTCCCACGTCACCACCGGCATATCTTTTTTCACGCCGTCACGTTCCCCCTTGTTTATGACGATCGTCCGCAACCACGCCGAAGGGGAGTAGGCGAGGACCTCGGCGGTTACCATGGTGACGGGGAAACGTTCTTTAAAAAGGAGGAGATTTCGCAAGCGCTCAAAGCCTTGCGCGGACTCCCGCAAATCACTATTTTCCCGCTTGAGTCGGCTCACCTCTTCTTGGAGTTGACGATTTTCCTCGCGCACGTTAACTAAGAATACATAATTTTTCAAGACGGAACGAACGGTGTCGACCCCCCAATGAAAGGCATGTTGAAACGGCGAGAGGATACGCAGACCGGCCGTATGGAGCGCATCTCCGGCCGGTCGATTGCTGAGTTGAAGGTAGATGAAGAAACTTGCGCAGAGAATAAGAAGAAGGATAACAAGACTGGCGCGGTGTTTCCTGAGGTCTAGCATCTTAATGGCTCAGGGCAACCTCCCTCAGGAGATCGCCGTCATCCAGGAGCTTCCCTGATCCCATAACCACGGTCGAGAGAGGGTCGTCCACGATAGTGATGGGGAGGTTGACGGCGTTACGGAGTAAGACATCTATGTTCTTCAGGAGCGACCCCCCACCGGTCATGACGATCCCTTTATCGACGATATCGGAGGCGAGTTCTGGTGGGGTCTTTTCTAACGTGACCCGCACCGCGTCGACAATGTCATTGAGCGGCTCGGTGAGGGCCTCCTTGACTTCGCTGACGGTAATTTCCAGGGTCTTGGGGATGCCGGAGACTAAATCTCTTCCCTTGATCTCCATGGTATCCACAGCATCGTCGGCGGGAAAGGCATTCCCTATCTTGATCTTCACCTGTTCCGCAGTCTGCTCGCCGATAAAGAGATTATATCGCCGCTTGACATATTGGATGATCGCGTCATCCATTTTATCGCCAGCCACACGGATGGAATTACTGGTGACGATTCCTCCCATAGAGATCACCGCCACCTCGGTGGTCCCGCCACCTATATCCACGATCATATTACCCGATGCCTCGGTAATGGGAAGTCCCGCCCCAATGGCCGCAGCCATGGGTTCTTCGACTAAATATACCTCCCGGGCGCCGGCGGAAATCGCCGATTCCCGTACCGCCCGACGCTCCACCGGGGTAACCCCCGAAGGTACGCAGATAACGACGCGGGGTTTAATGAATGTCCTGCGATTGTGCGCCTTGAAGATAAAATGCCGGAGCATCTGTTCCGTTATTTCAAAATCGGCGATGACCCCGTCCTTCATCGGGCGAATGGGAATGATGTTACCCGGGGTTCTTCCCAACATGTCTTTGGCCGCTTCCCCGATGGCGAGGATCTTCTGATTTCCCCTGGGATCGCGATAGACGGCCACGACCGACGGTTCATTGGAAACGACCCCTTTCCCCTTAACATAGACCAACGTATTCGCCGTACCAAGGTCAATGGCCAGATCCGTAGACAAAAAACTCCTCAAAAAGTCAATCATGGATAGTTCCTCTCTTCTCGTTCATCCAGCGCTTCCCATTTGTTGTATGTATTCAAGACGCTGCACACCGTAATTGTTCATTATAGCAAAAAACTAAGACTTTTCCATCCATGGCAAAAAAATATCATCATGCCTACCACAGTAATAAAATATAATTGGGCATACCGTAACAAATAAATCGCGCGGAATCAAGAAAAAATCAAAAGTGAGCAATATAGTCGGCTGCCGTATTTTTACCGAACGCACCTGTGTGCCCCGGCATCCGGCATCGAGCTTCTCAATTATTGTTTAGCGCATATCCGCACGTTACGGTGCGGTCTGATCGGTAGGCAGTCGGGCGAATATGGACGATAACGGAGGCAATAAAGCGGAGGAGGAAAAGAAATGAGCCGGAGGTAGCTAATTAACCGGCGGCGCGGGAATATTGGCGCTCTTTCCTGCGCAACCTGCGGATGGCCTTGGCCTTCTTCAGCCTCGTACGTTCCCCTTTGCTGATAAAATAAGAATGCTTCTTCAATATCGGCTGAACGTTCCTCTGGAAGTCTTTCTTGAGCCTCTTGAGCATCTTCTCGAGGTCATCCCTCTCGGTCATCCTATCGCCTCCCTTCTCTTACGAATTTTAGTATTCAATGCCGCCACTTCTCTTCTCCCTCCGCCTCCGTTATACAAAGTGGGAGGTATCATAAATCATCTACTCAATAATTACAACCCCTCTTGGAATGTGGCGTGGATGGATACCTCGATTGCGATGAGATTTCCTCACGTTTGTCAACCCCGTCCTAACGTCTCCCCGTGCGAGAAAGATTCGCGGTACTCCCGGGGGGGACTCGCAGAACGTTCCAGGGGGTCGGTAGGTGCTAGGCACCGTCCAAGGAATGGTGCTCTCGCCTGCGGTACCACGACGCCGGGTCCGTTAAATACTCTTCGGTGTCCCTGAGAGTGAGGTAATGTTCGTTTTCGATCTGGGCAAGGAGGTTGAAAAAGGCCTTTTCCTTGGCGTCAGACACACCCTTGCCGAGTTCGGCATAGAATGCAGCCCCCTTGGCCTCAAAGGCAATGGCCGTGCGCACCGCCTTGAGGTCGTTCTTATCATCGGGCGGCATTTCCTCGGCATTCTTGACAATATGAGCCAGCATATCCCTTACCGTCGTTCCCTGTACGACAAGCGGAACGGTCTCCGGCCACTGCTCCCCTCGTTTCCATTTTTCGTGCAGTTGTTTGAGGCGCTCATAGTGTTCCAGCTCCTCATCGCCAATCCGCTCGAACATGATCTTGCCGAGGGGGTTTTTTGTCTTTGCGGCATTTTTTAGATAGAATTCCCGCTCGCGCAACTCATTGTTGAGTGCCACCTCCAATGAGCTCAGGCGTTCCTCCGTCTTCATGTTAAGCCTCCTCGTCATCTTGCAGCACGACCCGGTGGTATCGTTTCTTTCCCGCCCGCAGGATGATGATGTTTTCCCTGATATGTTCAGCCGTGATGGCCTCATCAGCCCCTTCGAGGCGCCGCTCGTTGATATATCCCCCCCCTTGAGAAATCAATCTCCGCGCCTCACCCCGCGAGGGGCATAGTCCCGCCTCGGCAAAGAGTTCAAGGGCGGATATTCCCTGCTCAATACGTTTTTTCTTCACAAAGGTGGTGGGGATTGCCTCCAGGCTCCCCCCTTCACCGCCGAAGGCCATCTGGGAGGCCTCACGCGCCTTGATGGCCTCCTCCTTGCCGTGAGTGATCGCCGTGGCCTCAAATGCCAGGATCTCTTTCGCCTGCCGCAGGTCGGAACCGGCAAGCGCACCATAGTTTCTGACTTCATCCATGGGCAGGAAGGTAAACAAGGCCAAAAAGCGGGCGACGTCCCGATCGTCGGTGTTTATCCAATATTGGTAATATTCATAGGGAGAGGTACGCCCGGCATCAAGCCAGACAGCCCCCTGGGCGGTCTTGCCCATCTTCTCCCCCGACGCCGTGGTAATGAGAGGAAAGGTCAGGCCGTAGGCTTCCCCCCCCTCCACCCGCCGAATGAGGTCGGCCCCGGCCACGACGTTGCCCCACTGATCGCTCCCTCCCATCTGGAGGGAACATCCATAGGTACGGTACAGATGCAGAAAATCGTAAGACTGGAGGAGCATATAGTTAAACTCTACAAAATTCAGGCCTGCTTCCATCCTGACCCGATACGATTCAGCGGTCAACATACGGTTGACGCTGAAGTGCTTCCCGATATCTCGGAGAAATTCGATGTATCGCAAGGGGACCAGCCACTCGGCATTATTTAACAGCAGTGCTTTATCCTTGCTGAAATCGAGATACGTCGCGAGCTGTTTTTTAATGCCCTTGGCGTTTTCCTCTACTTCCTCCAACGTAATAAGCTTCCGCATCTCTGTCTTGCCGCTCGGATCGCCCACGAGGACCGTCCCACCCCCCACCAGGGCAATCGTCCGGTGTCCCGCCTGCTGCATGTGCACGAGGGACATGATGGGTATCAGGCTCCCGACATGGAGGCTCGCCGCGGTCGGATCAAAACCGATATAGCAGGTGATCTTTTGCGAGCCGAGGAGCTCCCGGAGGGCATGTTCATCGGTAGCCGCCTCGATAAAACCTCTCTCTTGTAAGACATCGCAAACGTTGGCCATGGCTCTTTTAGTCCGCACCCACCTTCACCCGACGGATCTCCCGGCTGCGTCCGGTCTCTTCATCCACGTCCACGATGGCCCCCTGGAGCTCAATCTTCCCCGTGGCCGGCTCGAACTTGTTGGGGAGCAGCGTGAGAAAACGCTCCACGGCGATCTCTTTTCGTATCCCGATCACCGATTCGCTGGGCCCGGTCATGCCGACATCGGTTATGTAGGCCGTCCCCCCCGGCAACACCTTCTCGTCGGCCGTCTGCACATGGGTATGAGTCCCTAAAACGGCGCTGACCTCGCCATCAAGAAACCAGCCGAGGGCCACCTTTTCGGACGTTGCCTCGGCATGGAAGTCGACGATAATCACCTTTGTCTCGCGCCGCAAAAGGGCAATGTGTTCCTCGGCCGTCTTGAAGGGTGATTCGAGGGATCGCATAAAAACCCGCCCCTCGAGGTTGATGACACCGACCTTTTGCCCCTGGGCCGTCGCATACGTCCCACTCCCCCTTCCGGGGGTGCCGAGAGGATAGTTGGCTGGGCGCAAGAGACACGGCTCGTGATCGAGCAGAGACAGAATCTCCTTTTTTCTCCAGATGTGGTTTCCCGTGGTGATGACGTTGACCCCCTGGTTCCAGAGCATCTGGGCGTATTGGGGGGTAATCCCGATCCCCCCGGATACATTCTCGCCGTTGGCGATAACGAAATCCACCCCTTCCTTGATCACCGTGGGAAGGAGGTCCGTTATCGCCCTTCTCCCCCCCTTCCCCACGACATCTCCGATAAAGAGTATCCGCATGCTTGTTCCGCCTTCTATTTCGCGTATTCCACGGCCCGCGTCTCCCTGATAACCGTCACCTTGATCTGCCCGGGATAATTCAGTTCTTTCTCAATCTTGCGGGCAATATCTTTTGAAAGCATAAGGGCCTCTTCATCCGATATCTTCTCATTGTGGACGATGATGCGCACTTCTCTGCCGGCCTGGATGGCATAGGATTTCTCCACCCCCGTGAACGAGTTTGCAATCTGCTCCAAATCCTCGAGGCGTTTGACATATGTCTCGAACATCTCCCTGCGCGCCCCGGGACGAGCGCCGGAAAGGGCGTCTGCCGCCTGGACCAAAACCGCTAAGATGTTCTTGACATCGACCTCGTCGTGATGTGCGGCAATGGCCTGCACCACCTCCGCCGGCTCACCGAATTTTTTGGCCAGATCGGCACCGATAGTTGCATGCACCCCCTCCACTTCATGATCGACCGCCTTGCCGATGTCGTGCAGCAATCCGGCCCGCTTCGCCTGTTTTACGTTGAGATTCAATTCAGAGGCCATGACCCCCGCGAGGAAGGCCACCTCGAGCGAATGCTGATAGACGTTTTGCGCAAAGCTCGTCCGGTACTTCAACTTTCCGATCAACTTGATCAACTCGGGATGCAATCCGTGAACCCCGACGTCGAAGGTCGCCTGCTCTCCCGCCTCCTTGATACTCGCCTCGACCTCCTGCTCTATCTTGACCACGATTTCTTCGATCCGGGCCGGATGGATCCTCCCATCGCTGATCAGCCGTTCGAGGGCTCGTCTCGCGACCTCGCGTCTCACCGGGTTAAATCCTGAAAGGATTACCGCCTCCGGCGTGTCGTCGATGATTAGGTCCACCCCCGTTGCCGCCTCCAACGCCCGAATATTTCTTCCCTCCCTGCCGATAATCCTTCCTTTCATCTCCTCATTGGGGAGGTTGACGAGCGAGACCGTCTTTTCCATGACATACTCGCCGGCATACCGCTGCACGGCCAGGCTGATTACCTCTTTCGCTTTTTTGACCGACTGCTCCCGAAGTTCGTCTTCGATCTCTTTTATCTTCTTGGCCGCCTCATGCCGCGCCTCGGCCTCCATCCGTTCCATCAGGAGCGCCTTGGCCTCTTCCGAGGTGGTGTGGGCAATCTTCTCCAGCCTGGTCTTTTCCTCGGCGACGAGTTCTTGATACTGCTTATCCTGCGCCGCCACCAATTTTTCTTTCTCTATAAGGGCTCTTTCTTTCTTGCTGTTTTCAACTTCCTTGGCATCCAAGAGGTTCGTCTTCCTGTCAACGTTCTCTTCTTTCTGTTCGAGTCTCTTTTCCAGCCGCTGGAGCTCGCCCTTTTTGTTGCCCATCTCCTTGTCAAAATCGGCCTTGGCCTGATACAGGGTGTCCTTCGCCTGGAGCTGCGCCTCTTTCTCTACCATCTCGGCCTTCTTCTTGGCATCCGCTATAATCTTCTCGGCGACATTCTCCGATGCCTCTAAGCGGGACTCCGCGAGTTTTTTCCGTATAAAAATCCCCGCACCGGCCCCGAGCGCGCTGGAGCAAACAAAAATAATGATATAAATCAAGGCAGAAATCTGCATTGAAGCACCTCCTTGCTGGTATTCATGCAGTACTCTGGGGCTTATGGTACGCGAGAGAAAAGGGTGGGTTGTGGCAAGGGTTAAGGGCTACCGATCAGCGCGGGAAAGATCCTCCCCTTGCTGCATATGGCGCACAGTACTCTCTTTCAGATTAGTTCGATATGCCGACATATCCCCTTGCCACGACACTATCTTGTATTTGATCAAAGCCCGCAGGCCTTGTGGGAGAGGCTCATCCTATACGACACGATAGGGTTGACCCACTCACCCTCTCTTCCCCGTTCACCCCATATGTAAGGTAATAAATTCCTCCAATCGATCTGTTTTGTCTTCTATTCGCCGCACCAGATATTCTCTACTTCCCTTTTCCTGCAAATATTCCTGAGCGATATTCAAGGCCGTCAGAATCGCTATATGAAGGCTATCAACCGACTTCGTACCTGCTGCAGCCTCTTTCATCTTTCTGTCGACATAGGCAGCTACTTTTTTTACCTGCTCCTCCGCGACCTCACTCTTCAGTGAATATCGTTGTCCGAAGATGTCAACCGTAACATTTCTTTTACCCATCGCTGATCCCCTGTGAATATCATAAAGATCGTCACCCTTCCAGGGGAATCCTCTCAAGCTTCTCGAGCAACCGTTCTATCCGCTTACGTGCCTCCGCATGTTCCTGCTTGAGCAGTGTAATTTCTTCTCTGAGCCTTTTCACTTCCGCTGCCTCCCCCTGCACCTGGGAGGAAAGCCTTTCTTTTTCCTTCTTTAAAGCGATATAACCTTCGAGTACCTTATTTAACTTCTCCTCCAAAACTGTAAATTTTTCTGTTTCATTTCCCATCTATTTTTTTACAAAAATATTGTATTCTTCTTCAAAAAAAAAGTCAAGCGCTTGCCCTTGTTGGGTATGATAACCCTGTCTCAAGCGCGGTGTTGACTTCACCCGGGGTGTATGTTAGCTCTCATGCAAGATAGTATCCAGGGAGGCATGCATGCCCCTTTACCGGTTTGGCGATTGCAGGCCGACCGTGGCGCCGACTGCCTACATCAGTGATTCCGCGAGGGTGATCGGGGACGTGGTCATCGGAGAGGATTGTTACATCGGCCATGGGGTGATCCTGCGGGGAGACTACGGGAGCATACGCATCGGCCCGGGGACGGCCATTGAGGAGAACGCCGTCGTCCATATCAGGCCTGACGGCATCAGTCTGATTGGAGAGCGCGTGACCATCGGCCACGGGGCCATAATCCACGGCAACCGCATCGCCGATTATGTGCCGCTTACGGCATGATCGGCATGGGCGCCGTCATCGGTTTCGATGCCGAAATCGGGGTGTGGTGTATCGTGGGTGAAGGGTGCGTTGTGCCCCAGGGAAAGTATATCCCCGCCCCAGGGGGGTATATCCCCGCGGAGAAGGTGGTATGGGGTATACCGGCCCGGATCAGCGGGATTGTCAAACAACGCCATAAGGAGTTTTGGACCTATGGTAAGCAGCTCTATGTCGATCTCGCGAAGCAATATCCGCGTGACTTCGAAAGGATAGGGGAGGATACACGATGATCGTCAGAAATATCGATGATCCGGAGGTGCTCGCGACGACCTACCGAGCACACGGCGGCGGCACGGCCCGGATGGTCATGACCAGCCAATTTCTCAAATCAATTGAGTTTTTTGCCTATGCCGTCCTCTTGCCGGGCAAGGTACTGGAAGAGCACGTGGACCCGGTGGAAGAAATCTATTACATCCTGCGGGGAAGGGGTATGATGCTGGTCGGCGCGGACAAAAGGGAGGTCAAGGAGCGGGATGCCATTTGGATCCCTGCCGGGGAAGCCCACTCCCTCACGAACCATACGGCAGAGGAGACGGAAATCATCGTGGTTGCCGCCTATCCGATAAGAAGGTAAAGGTAGCTTTCCCCCCCCATTAAATGAATTTTAATGAAAATAATCAAATTGTTTACTATTTAAAAGAAAAAATGAGAAAATAATATATATTTCCGCTAATATTTGCTTTTATATCTTATTTTAATCCATTGACAAGTTATTTAGGTCTTTGTTATTTTATTAGCACTCGTCTATAATGAGTGCTAATATATGTGTAATAAGGAGTAAACGATAATGAATGAACCGCTGCCCGTAGTAACGGATAATCTGACTCACTATTTTACGCAAATCAACCGGTATCCCGTCTTGAGCCCGGAGGAGGAATTTGTCCTCGCGGTGCGCTATAAAGAGCAAGAAGACGCCGAGGTCGCGCACCAGCTCATTACCGCCAATCTCCGATTTGTGGTCAAGGTGGCCCTGGAGTACCGGGGTTATGGGTTTAAGCTCCTCGACGTCATTCAAGAGGGCAATATCGGCCTGATGGTGGCCTTGAAAAAATTTGATCCTCACAAGGGATTCCGTTTCATCTCCTATGCCATCTGGTGGATCAGGGCCTATATCCAAAACTTTATCATCAGGTCTTGGAGCCTGGTAAAGATAGGCACCACGCAGATCCAAAAGAAGCTCTTCTATAAAATGGGGAAAATCAAAGGGCTCGCGCATGAGGAGCACCAGGACGAAAAGATCAAGGAGTTGGCGAAGGAGCTCAAGGTGAGCAGCACCGATATCGAGGAGATGCAAAAAAGGTTTGCCGGCCGCGACCTCTCGCTCGACGCCAAGCTCGACATGGATCAAGGTATCAGTTTTTTGGATCTCCTCCCCGATCACGCCCCCAATCAAGAAAACCTCCTGGGCGAGCGAGAAGCGGATGTGGGCCTGCAAAACGAGGTAGGGGAAGCCCTCGATGGCTTGAGCGAACGCGAGCGTTTTATCGTCCGGCACCGCATCATGGCGGAGGAGCCGATGACCCTGCAGGAGCTGGGGGATATCTTTGCTATCTCGCGTGAGCGCGTCCGGCAGGTTGAGGCCGAGGCCCTGAATAAACTGAAGGATAGATTGGCAGGCGCCGAGTTGACGTGGGGGATGGCCTAATCCGGGTCACCAGTTGCGCGGCCAGGGGCGATCCTTTTCCTTTTTCTTTACCAATTTTACCACGTGATCAAGAATAATATGCGCTACCTCGTCTTTGCTGAGCAGGGGGACCGTCCTCACCTTCCCGAAGGCGTCTAAGATCTTCACCCTATTGGTGTCCACCCCAAAACCTGCCCCCGGCTGGGTAACGTCATTGGCTACAATGAGGTCGAGCTTTTTCTCTTGTAATTTAACCTCGGCATGCTCCATGAGCTCACTGGTCTCGGCGGCAAATCCCACGAGGATATGGTTGCGCTTTTTTTCTCCCAGTTCCTTGAGGATGTCGGGATTTTTCTCCATCTCCAGGCAGTAGGAACCATTTTTCCGCTTGGTGATCTTTTCCTCGAGGACATCCTGGGGGCGGAAATCGGCAACCGCCGCCGCCATGATCACGATCTGGCAATCATCAAAACAGCCGGCCACGGCATCGTGCATCTCGCGGGCGTCATTGACCACAATTTGCGGGATATCCCTGCGGGGCACTGAGAGGTAATGGGGGCCGGTAATCAGGGTCACCTCCGCTCCCCTCCTGCGGGCCATCTTCGCCAGGGCAAACCCCATCCTTCCGGTCGAGCGGTTGGTAATATAGCGTACGGGATCAATCGGTTCCAGCGTTGGACCGGCGGTAATCAAGACATGCTGACCGGTGAGGTCTTTCGTCGTAAAGATATCTTCTATTTTCTCGATGATCTCTTCGATATCGGCCATCCGCCCCTTACCCACGCTCCCGCAGGCCAGATCGCCTTCCGCAGGGTCCATAAACTCATACCGGTGCGCCTTGAGCCGCTCTACGTTACGTTGCACGATGTCGCTCTCCCACATGTTCACGTTCATGGAAGGGGCGAACAGCACCGGCACTTTTGTCGCCATCACCATCGTGGTGACGAAATCGTCGGCAATGCCGTTGGCGATCTTCCCCAGGATATTCGCCGTGGCAGGGGCGATCACCATGAGATCGGCGCTATCGGCCAGGGCCACGTGGCCGATCTTAGAATCCTCCAAGAGTTGGAACATATCGCAGAGCACGGGGTTTCCCGAGAGGGTCTGAAAGGTGAGGGGCGTAATAAATCGCTGGGCATTCTGGGTCATCACGACATGGACGTTCGCCCCCCGTTTGGAAAGCTCCCGGAGGAGCTCCACTGTCTTATAGGCGGCAATTCCCCCGGTCACACCCAGTATGATTTCCTTATTTTTTAACACCACTCGACCTTTCTGGCTGATTATTATAGGAATCAGGAGAAAATGTCAAGATTTATGGTTTGAGGAAGCAGAATATTGACTACTATCTTAATTGTGCTATAATACGAATATACGAAATTCAGATTAGGAGATCAATATGATTACACAACTAAGACGTAGGTCACAGGTAACGTTGCCCAGCGAGGTGGTAAAAAAGATGCAGTTACAGGCAGGAGATAATCTGGACATCAGTATGGAAGACGACAAGATTATCATCAAACCCGTCCTCGTTATTGATAGGTCGCAATCCTGGTTCTGGTCCAAGAAATGGCAGGCGATGGAAAAAGAAGCCGATGGCGACATTAAACAGGGAAGAATCCATAAGGCCAAGAACGTGGAAGACCTCATCGGGCACCTGGATTCGTAGCCAGTGGATTTCATTGTTACTGAGAGGTTTAAAAAATCCTATAAACAACTCTCCCCGGATGAGCAAAAGACCCTGCACAAGAAACTTGCTGTGATGAGCAAGAATCATCATCACCCATCATTAAGAACAAAAAAAGTTCAAGGCACCGACCACATTTTTGAATGCAGCATCACGATGGCAATGCGCATGACATGGCAGTATGACGGCGAGGCAATAGTGCTCCGTATCGTGGGAGACCATGACGCGGTACTCAAAAACCCGTAATTATGCCCTTCTTCGTTTTTCATTGACCTCCGTTTTTCATTGACTTCCGTTTTCCATTGACTTCGCGACTGGCCGAGTTTATCCTGTGTTAGATCACTAAAATCATAATAAAAAAAGGGGCACGCGTATGACGAAAGATAAGATTTCATCAAAAACAATCCTTTTTGTAATACTATTCTCCGTGTTGATTTTCTACGCTCCGTTTGGTTTATCAGCTGCTCAGGGTGAGACTAAGCAAATACCGGTGTTAAAAGTTACCGCTTCCTCCGACGGCACGAAATCCCCAAAGGAGTGGCCTCATCATCCGGAAATGGCAATAGACGGAAATACGTACACCTGTTGGGCATCATCAACGAACGACACCATTGGATCGTGGCTCAAATTCTCTTTTAAAGGGCAGGCTAAGGTATCCGGCATGGAAATAGTCAATGGGTGGATCCCCAAGGATTACCCCAATTTTTTCTCTCAAAACCATCGAGCAAAAAAAATTACGGCGATATTCGATGATGGTTCTCGGGAAACGTTCGTATTAGAAGATACCAATAAGCCCCAGAGAATTTTATTAAAGAAAAAAAGAATGACCAAGACCGTAAAAATCAGCATTGATGCCATCTATCAAGCCGAGCAGGTAGAAGAACCTTGGGTCACCATTTCGGAAATATTTTTTTACGGATAGCACAAGAATTGTTTGGCCTCACCAAGCGGTTGAAGATGGGCTGGTAAATCGCTGCGGTTTTTTGCCAGCCACTTAGTCGCAACGTTATAGGCACAAAATTACAACCACTTGACAAATTTCTCCCACAAGCGATCCCCAAATATACCGCCCAAAATGCCAAGAAGGACGGGGAGCCAAAGCAAATCCACCCATGACCGCGCTTCAAACAATAGTCCCCAACTTACCACTCCCAACAATCCGAGAAATAACCCGAAAATAAAATGAAGGAGAAATTTAACCCAATCCACTTTCAATTTTCTATACATCTCCTGCCGTATAACGATTAATAGATGACTTTCCGGCTTGTTCTCAGAACAGGTATAGTATACCGTCTTTACCGCATGCTGGAAAGAAAGGAATGCTTGACTTCCATGCCGCACGGGCTTATCCTGTAAATAGCTAAAAACTGAATAGCGGTCGCTAGGGGAGCTCGCAAGGGCTGAGAAATCCCGTCAAGGGATGACCCTGGGAACCTGTATGGGTAATTCCAGCGTAGGGAAAGCGGCAGAAGATCAGGTGACGGGCCGTATTTTCCCTATCTCCCCAAGAGATATGAAGATACGGTTTTTTTATTGGAGAGATTTTTAAAAAATTTGAACGAAGGAGGATTGTCCGTATGGCGCTCGACGAAGTCATTATTTCCCAGGCTATTATTGAAAGGTTCCTGCACAAGTTCACCGATTCCCTCGAGGTAGACGTCGCCGTGGTCGGCGGCGGGCCGGCCGGGCTGGTGGCGGCTTACTATCTCGTCAAGGCCGGTTACAAAGTCTCCCTCTTTGAGCGGAAGCTGAGCATCGGCGGCGGGATGTGGGGGGGCGGCATGATGTTCAATGAGATCGTGGTGCAGGAAGAAGGAAAGAGGATCCTCGACGTCTTCGGCGTCAAGAGCGAGCTCTACCGGGATGGGCATTACACGGCCGATGCGGTGGAGGCCATCTCCACCCTCTGCTCGCGCACCGTGCAGGCAGGCGTTAAGATATTCAACCTGGTGAGCGTGGAGGACGTGGTGCTGCGTCAGGAGAGAGTTGTCGGGCTCGTCTTGAATTGGACCGCTGTGGAGATGGCGAACCTCCACGTGGACCCGTTGACCATGCGCAGCAGGTACGTCATCGATGCCACGGGGCACGCCACCGAGGTGGTCAAGGTCATCGAGCGCAAGGTAGACGCCCCCCTCCTCACGCCGACAGGAAAGATCATGGGGGAAAAGTCCCTCTGGGCAGAACAGGCGGAACTGCTCACGCTGGAAAACACCAAGGAGGTCTTCCCCGGCGTCTTCGTGGCCGGCATGTCTGCCAACGCCTCCTTCGGCGCCTACCGGATGGGGCCGATCTTCGGAGGGATGTTGCTCTCCGGGGAGAAGGCAGCCGCCTTGATCGGCGAAAGACTGAAGAAGGAGCGATGAAGCGGATCGTGACCATCGCCGGCTCCGACTCCTCAGGCGGGGCCGGGATCCAGGCGGACATAAAGACCATTGCCTCGTTGGGAGGACACGGGATGACCATCGTTACCGCCGTCACTGCGCAAAACAGCCTCGGCGTCCAATCAATCTATCCCCTCCCCCTCCCTTTTATCGGAGCGCAGATGGATGCAATCTTCGCCGAGATAAGCGTTGATGCTGTCAAGACCGGTATGCTCTGGGACGCGGCAATCGTGCGGCTCGTGGCAAAAAAATTGGCTGCATATGGCGTGCGTAACCTCATCGTCGATCCTGTCTTTGCTGCCGGCGACGGCACGACCTTGTTAGACGAAGAGGGGCAGAAAGCCTTGCAAGAGGAATTGCTCCCCCTGGCCTTGTTGGTAACGCCGAACCTCCCCGAGGCAGCAGCACTTGCCGATATGGAGGTAGCTACGACAGCCGAGATGCGCGAGGCTGCCAAACTGATCCGTGGATACGGAGCTCAGGCCGTCCTGGTAAAGGGGGGACATTTGACAGGCGATCCAATAGACATCCTCCTCGATGAAGAGGGTTATACCGAGTTCCCCTCAAAACGGCTGCCG
>Ga0154798_1002_pt3 | contig 15900 bp, 14 predicted proteins | sample Rifle2008BG16ft_FD_105806 | JGI IMG/M metagenome (GOLD analysis project Ga0154798, IMG submission 105806) | Deltaproteobacteria bacterium RBG_16_54_18 | reverse complement strand
AGGTTGTATTTGAGTATCATTGCGCCGATGAGAGAACATACCTTCACGTCCAGGAGATCCTCTTTCTTTATTCCGAGGGGTTTTCCCCAGTGACGGTAGTTTATTTGGAAAAGACCGATGTCGACGTCCTTTGCGTTGATATCTTTATCGTTGAGAGCTGCTATCGCTTGTTTTTTCGAGGTAAAGTAGTATGCCTTCCCCTCCACGTTAATGGCATATGGTAGCATCTTACTCTCAGCCCAGGCCACGGCGGCCAGCAGATCCGTTGTTACCCCTACTTGGGAGGACGCATATTCAAGTACGTCCTTGACCGTCGTCATGCGCGCCAGTATCGTCTCGTCAAGACGGGGGCTCTTCAGCGTTTCGTCATTTTCCATGTCGCTCGAATTATCGCGATCCGTTGATCTTCGTACGCGGTCGGTACCTGCGGCCGAAGCCTGCGAATTTTTTTTCTGGGTCAGCATGGAGTCCATTTGCACCAACAGTCCTGCATATCTCGTTGCTACCTGCACCTCCCCTGATATCCTGTGTACGGGCGGGAGCAATGATGCGGCGCTTGAGAGCGAAGCACTTCCTTTTTGTGCCTTATCATTACTATCGGTAATGGGCATGGAATCAGGAGAAATCCTCTCGATAGGCATTTTGAGTGAATCGGAGAGCGGCTTGGCTTTAGGTGGTTTATAAAATACGTACCCCGTGACAAAAAAAATAAGGCTGGGGACCATAAAAATAATGATCGCCAATAAAACTCTTTTTTTCATGGCATGAAACGACATTTCTTACTGCTCTCCCCGACGCCTTGATGCACCACGACGTTCTTATTACGTAACATCAGTCCATACCATTGAGGCTGCCACTTGATTATTTAGCAAAAAATATGCCATGGCTTGCCTTATAACTATTTGGATTTTCAAGCTTTTTTAATGAGGGACAACTTTCGGACAGCTTAAGTGACAATTTTTGTCAATAGTATGGACATATTTCCGCTTTTTTGTCGATGTAGCCTCCACGTTTACCGAGAGAAGGGAGTGTGTTTATGCGCTCGCCATATTGCTCAAGCCTTCAAGAAGTGAGGTTTTTGGATGCGTTCGCGGGAAGGCAGTATTTGGGGGATCTGAGCAGGTCGGCGACAACACTCGGTGCATGGAAGGTGCAGTCGCTTGCCTCTCAAGATTCGTTACACCCTTAAGGACAATACATCATAGGCCCTCACGCCTTTTTTGTTCCCTTTTGACGCCGCTTGCCGCGTGACAACAGGATGAGGCTGCGGGCATAGAGTAGGGGAAGGAAAAAATATCCCAAAATTACAGGCAGCTTATCGACGTGGAGGGCGTAGATCAGCGTGATCACGCTTCCCCAGAGGCTGAAATGCCAGAAGACGTCCGGCACGACCAATTCCTTTTTCTTTTCTGAATAGAGCCACTGGACAACAAACCTGAGGCTGAATAAAAAATTCCCTATGAGGCCGAAGGCGGTCCAGAAAGGTGATGCATAATAGAGCCACGGGACTACCGAGCCGAGCAGGGGTTGCAGAAATACACCGGCGTCATTCATGTACGTACCTCCTCCTGTTTGTTCCGTCTTTACCTATCACAGTTGTTCCGCGCACGCAACCGGCGAATACGAAGCGGGCCACCCTCGTTGAGCGGAAATCTTAACCCTTATTACCTCTGCCTGCCGAGGACCTGCGGGAGAAACGAGAGATCCGCGAGGACACCGGAGTCCCTTTGTTCTCCCCTGCGGTCGAGATGCAAGGCAGTTATCCCGAGGCTGCGGGGAATTTGATAATCGAATTCACGATGATCGCCGACGTGGATTAAATGCGGGGGGTCTATCTGCAAGTGCTCACATATCATCCGGTAAAACGCCGGGCTCTTTTTGACCAGCCTGAAGTCTGAGGTAGCGGAAAAGACGTGCGCGAAATAGCTCGCCAGCGCACCTTCTCTCATTTCGACCTCGATGAACGCTTGGGCGGCGTTGGACAGGATAATGAGCGTAAAGTGTTCACGCAGCATGCCGAGCACCTCGTGGACCTCGGGATAGACGCGCACTTCCGACGCGTATTGTTTTAACAGATCCCCTCCCGTGCCGGGGAGGTCAAAAAATCTAAACCAATAAGCGAGATCGTACCATTCCAAGGCTCCATCTCCCACCTTGCGATATTCTTCCAGTACGTGCGCTCGGGCCTGTGCCGGATCCAGGCCTGTCTTAAGGGCATAGAGCGCGGGGATACCGTGGTGCCAGACCAATTCGGTAAAAGCAAGTTCGACCAGCGTGCCATCCAGGTCAAAGGAGAGATATGGTTTCTGTTTTCCCATTACCGTTTTTGTGTTTCACTGCGTCTCAACCACGCAGACGGATACGCGGATCTGCCCACCCGTAGACGAGGTCGGTTATCAGGTTCACTACCACGTAACTGAGGCTGATCAAGAGGACGCACCCCTGTACCACGGGGTAATCTCGTGCCTCAATGGCATTGATCAAGAGGGTGCCGATCCCCGGCCAGGCGAAGACATTTTCCGTGATGATGGCACCTGACAGAAGCACCCCGATTTGCAGTCCCATCACCGTGATGATGGGGATGAGGGCGTTTCGCAGGGCGTGCTTGAGAATTACCTTCCACTCGGGGAGCCCCTTGGCCCGGGCCACGGTGAGATAATCCTCTCCCAATCGTTCCAGGAGGCTCGCACGGGTCATGCGGGAGAGGAGGGCGGCCAAGCCGATGCCCAGCGTGACCGCGGGCAACACGAGACTTGCCACCCCTGTTCTTCCCGAGACGGGGAACCACCCCAGCTTAAGAGAAAAAAGAATAATGAGCAGCGGCCCTAACCAAAAATTAGGCATCGAGACTCCCACCAAGGAGAAGAGGACGGAGAGATTGTCCACGGTTGTTCCCTCTCGCAGGGCGGCGATAATCCCGAGGGGGATGGCGATCAGTCCCGCAACCACAAAGGCCACCAGCGCCAGTTCCATCGTAGCGGGGATACGCTCGGCGATCACGTGTGCCACCGGACGGCGATAGAAATAGGATTCACCCAGATCCCCTTGCGCGATCTTTATCAGAAAATTGCCATATTGCACGTGCAGCGGGAGGTTTAACCCCAATTCCTCTCGCAACCGTTCCTTGTCTGCCTGCTGAGCAGTCTCACCGAGCATTACCTCGACGGGGTCGCCCGGTATCATATGGAGGAAGAAAAATACAAGCGTGATGGCGCCCAGCACGGTGGGAATAAGTACCGCCAACCTTCGTAAGAAAAAACTCCTCATTTTCTGTGCCCGATCAAACGGGCCAACCGTTCTTGGAAGGCCACTCGCTTGAGCCACACGGGAAGTTTGCCGTAGACTCGTTGTTCCGCCGGATGAAATTTTATGATCTTATAGATCGCATAGCCGCTGGGGACTTCGAGCACCGGGGTAAAGTTTCCTTCCTTGAGGGCAGAAATGATAGCCGTATGGTTCCAGCCATCTTGCAAGAAGACCTTATCCGTGGTCGCCCCACCCCACTGCGCATATTGTTTGGCGACGCGGACGAAGTCATCACCTTTCCTCAGTCGCGCATAAGCCTCCTGCAGAGTGAGATAGACCTCCTGGCGGGTTTGGGGGGCGTCCTGCGGATGGGCGGCGCGCGAAATCACCTGTACTTCGACGCTGCGGGGGAGGAGTACCGTTTGCTCAGACGACGGCACGGCGCGAGCATAGAGTTCTTGCGTGATGCGCTCAAAGGTTGCCGCCTCCTGGCGGAGGCGCTCCCGCAGGGTGTCCTCGGTCATGCCCAAGCGATTAAGGAGGTTTTGATAGTCCTCAAGGGAAAAGAACTGCCTTTTTAATGATCGCAAGAGTAGTTCCGCGCCATCCGTTGTGGTCTGAAGGGGAGCAGGGTCGCCCTCTCGCAGGCGGGGAGGAGTGACACGGTCGCGATGCAGAAGGCACGAGACCTGTTTGAGATACTCCTCATCGCATTCCTTCATGCCCTGGTAGGAGAAATAGGTGAAACCGTCCATCCCTATCCCCTTGAGCCCCTCTACCTCCTCCGCGATCTCATAGGGGGCCTTGATCCAGGCCCCGAGGCCGGCGTACACGAGGCGTCCTTGCGCCCTTTTTTTGGCCTCGGCCATCTCGGCCATCACCCGGTGCGGATCGCCGTGGTAGGTCATAGGGACCAGGAGGTCCAGATACCCTTGTTCCATCCACGTATGCCAATCCTGACCTTTGAGATAGTAAGCCACCTGCGGGTCGGGGAAGACCGCCGCCGAGATGATGACCCCCCGCCGGATGGATTTTACCTCCCGGCGGATATCCTTGACCAGGGCGGTGATATAGCCGCTCTTCTGCTCCGCCCACAAGGAATAGTAATAGTACTGCCAGCGCAAATGGAGCGGGAGTTTCCCCTCGATAAATTTTTCCGGGGTGGGGTTTCTTACCCAGACGGAGAGGAGGCGGGGGTCTACCCCCCAGCGCTGGATAAATGTCTCCACCGGTATTTGATTGTATCCCCAGCGTGAGCCGGGATAACGGATGAAATCGAGGTGAATGCCGTCGACATCGTATTCCTGGACGATCTCCCGGCACACCCGCAGGATATAATCTCGTACCAGGGGATTGGCCGGGTCAAGGTAAAGGCCTTCGCTCGACTCGCGGACCCGCTCATTCTGCGTGTACTGGCTGAGCGTCCTCCCCTCGTCGTCCCAGATCAGCCATTCCGGGTGGCTATTGACCACGTGCTGGGGGGAGAGGGGGTAGGGGGGAGGGTAGGGCCACGCATAGAGGGCATTGAGCCACGCGTGGATCTGCAATCCGGCGTCGTGACCCCGCTGCAGCACATAGTCGAGAGGATCGAAGCTATCCGGCTGCTCGGCCAGGGACTCGGCGCGCGGCACGAATGGGGAACGATAATAGGCATCACTGCGTCCGTTGACCTGCACGAAGAGGAGATTGAACTTTTCCTGTCGAGCATCATCCACGACCTGATCGAGGGCAGGGGGGGAGTTGAGCTGAAACCTCACTACCCACATTCCCCTTCCTTCGCGCAGCGCCGCCTTTTGCATGATGCAGCCGCCCGTCACGATAAAGAGAAGCAGGAGTGCGCTAAGGCAGCACGACCGCCGGAACATCAGAGGCCTCCCTTGCAATGTGTTGCAATGATGTATATTCTCCCCCGGTATAGATGCGAAATTTGCGAAACCCTTCTCTGATAACCACCAGATTGTCGCGGTACCAGAGGCTCGTATAGACGGCATCGGCTGCCAGGATCTTTTGTATGCGACTGTATAGTTCCCGGCGCCGTGTCTGATCGATGGTGCGCCGCGACAGCTCCAAGAGCCGATCCAACGCGACGTTAAGGTATCTGCCCCGGTTGGCGCCGTCGGGGGGGACGCTGCTCGAGTGAAAGAGATAATAGAATATATCCGGGTCCACGACTCCTACCCACCGGAGGGAATAGACCTGAAAATTCCCCTTCGTGATGTCGCCGAAAAAGGTACCCCACTCAAAGCTGCGTACCTCCAGGCCGATTCCCACCGCCTGTAGGTACCCCTTGATGATCTGGGCGATTTCCAGCGCCTCCATGTCGGTGGATGTCTTATACGAAAGGGAAAACCGCACGCGGAGGCCATCGCCATCGGGATCGGGGAAACCTGCGGCGTTTAACAACTCCTTGGCCCGCTCGGGCTCATACGCGTATTTTTGAATATCTCCCTCATAGGCCCAATTGAAGGGAGAGAGTATCATCCCGTCGGCCTTTACCGCCAACCCCTTCAGGGTGTGGGAGATGATGGCCTCCCGATCAATGGCATACGAGATGGCCTGACGTACCTCCTTGTGCCTCAGGATGGGATCGGTCAGATTATACCCTAAATACTGATAGGTGATCCCCGGCGCCTGCAGGATCCGTATACCGGGAATCCGGTGCATGAATTTCACCGCATAAGCGGGCACACAGTTCTGCAACAGGTCCACCTCTCCTTTTTTCATCTCCAACAGGCGCGTGGTGGTATTAACCAGGACCCGAAACTGGATCCAATCGAGCCCGGGTCTCCCGCCGTGATACCGGGGGTTCGCCGCCAGCACTAACTCTTCGCCCGGTCGCCACCGTTCGAGGCGAAAAGGCCCTGACCCGACAGGGGGGGTCTTGAGCCCTGCCGGACTTCCCTGCGGGCAAATCCCCACGGTGAGGGCATAAGGAAAGGAGACGTATATTGTCTTTAAAACGAATCGGACGGTATAACGATCAACGACCTCGATGCGGCTTACCGCCGCATACGACCCACGCCGGGGCGAGCCATGGTGGGGATCCATAATGAAGGTGTAGGTGGCGCGTACATCGTCGGCCGTGACCTCTCTGCCATCGTGGAAGTATACACCCTGGCGCAGTCTGAAGAGATAGGTCGTGGCATCAGGTTGAGACCACGATTGGGCAAGGTCGGGTGTTAAGCGCCCCTTTTCGTCCATCTGCAACAGAGCATTGTAGAGGAGAGGGGCGATCTGCATGGCCCTGGCCTCCACTGCCAACCGGGGATCGAGGGTGGCGATGCTTCCCTCGATGCCGACGCGTATCCCTATGCCAGGGAGGTTTTCCCGCGCACCACATGCCAGTACGAAAAGGAGTGGTAGAAGGAGAATGACCCTACGCATGGGAGTCGTGGCGGGAGGGGTTTTGACCGAGATACCTATGAAAAGGTTCAGGGATAGATTTAATCTTCCCCGCGGCGTCAAGGCAGAGGTGCGTGGTCTCGCCTTCTACCAGCGTTTCCGTTGGTCCTTTCCGCACGACCCGATACCCGAAGGTGATCAAGCGTCGCGCAAGTTTGTGCAGGAAGGTATGCACCGTGACGACATCATCATAGCGAGCGGGTTTGTGATATGTGCAATGTGCCTCAGCCACCACCAGGCGATAGCCTAATTCCTCGAGCTCGAGGTAGCGAAAACCCAGACGGCGGCAATATTCCGCCCTGCCCATCTCAAACCAGACAAAATAATTGGCATAGTAGACGACGCCCATGCGATCGGTTTCCGCGTAGCGTACCCGCAGATCAAGCTCAACGCCCGCGTCCGCCGTGAGATCCCGTTTGCTCACAGACTTCCTCATCCTAGAGGGCTCGGTAGTGCTCGGGCCGCAACAAGGCGGGGTCCTTCTTGGCTAACACCTGATCGATGAGTTCAAGGGTTGCCGCTTTTTCCTTGGGGAGCCGTGCCTTAATAGGGAGGTAATTGGAGGCATGGTTGGAGAAGAAGAGCCCGTGCATCGTCGTGTGTTCGATCATGATCCTCAATTCCTCTATCAATTCAAAGGGCGTCGGGAGCTGGAACGTACCGCGCTCAATCTCCTCGGCGAGCGGCGTGCCGGGGACGATGATCAAGGAGAGGGCCCCCACATAATTCGGGTCCATCTCCGTCAAAATCTTGCCGGTACCGATGGCATGATCCTTGCTGCGTTCCCGCCCCCCGATGCCCAACAGGACCGTCACCGAAAGCTTGATCCCCGCCTCCTTGACTTTTTTCCCGGCCTGCACCAGCTTCTCAACCGTCGTCCCTTTGCATATCCTGTCCAATACGACCTGATCCCCCGATTCTACGCCGAGATAGATGATTCCGAGCCCTGTCTGCTTGAGCTCCTGGAGTTCTTCCGGCTTCTTCTTGAGGATCCCTTTGGCATTGGCATATATTCCTACCCTGCGTAAACGGGGGAGCTTCTCGCGGAGGTATTCCATCACCTCCATTAACCGCGGCTGCGGAATAATGAGGGAGTCGCCGTCGGCCAGGAAGACCCGTTCGATGGCCCAATCGGACTGGGCCGCCTCGTCGATGTCCTCTTTGATCTCAGGAAAGGTCTTAATACGAAATCGCTTTTCTTTATAGGAAGGGCAAAAGGTGCACCGGTTGTGCGAACATCCGACCGAGATCTGGAGGATTAAACTTCCTGCCTCGCTAGGTGGACGAAATATGGCGCCTTCGTATTTCATTTCCTCTCCTATCCCACAAAAAAATTAATTTTTCTTTTTTTCTTTTGCAACCCCTTTATCCTCGAAGATAAAAAGGATCTCATTATCCTTGATCAAGCCGAGATCGTTCCTCGCTACCGACTCAAGATAGCGGGGGTCTTCGCGCAAACGTTTGATCTCTTCTTGGAGTTTCTTATTCTCCGTTTGGATGCGGCTGACGTCGGTGAGGATTTGATCGCGCTCCCGCCGTAATTGGATGATTTTGATCACCCCCTTCTCTCCGAAGAGGGAGAAAAACCAGATGAGCAGAATAATCCCTGCCAAGAGGAGAACCCCCCAGTTCTTTTTCTTTTCCGCAACACGGTTCATGGCAACACCGATTTCACCGGTATAATCCCCCACGTCTCTTCCTGAAGGACATTATGGGGGAGAGGGGAAAAGTGATATTTTTTGATCTGCGCAATAGCCGCCAGCGTTATACGGCCTTCGTCTGCAACAAGGGGGATAACCTTGGCTACGGTGCCGTCCGGGAGGACCCAAAACTTAATAAGCCGCTCAGCTTCCTGCGCGGCCTTCACGGCGAGGGGGGGAGGACGATAACTGATTTGACGGCCAGCTGCCGGCCCCTTGATGCCCAAGGCGGCGGCTGCAATAGGTTTTTGCGCCGCCTCTTCCTTCGCCGCCTGCTTCAACGCTGCAATGATCCGCTGGGCCTCCATGTCTTCAGGGATAAGAATCTCCCCTCCTTTGGCGTCGCTCGTCTTCGGCCCCGGGATGTCGGTAAAATCCATGAGCCGATCTTCATTGCGCGCCGCGTTTTCCAGCTCACGATACAAAGGTGAGCGCTCCAAAAGCCGCATCTTTTCTTGCTCGTTGAGTTTGCCCGGGGGGAAAATTCCTCCTCCGGGCAAGGGAGGTTTGTGTTCATCGCTCAGCGCCCTCTCCGAAAGTATCTTGGATACCAGCTCGTCCCTGATTTTTTGTATTGCTGAATCTTCCCGGAGAGTAGGTCCCGCGAATTCTTTCTGAGGCGCGGCATGCACGTAACGGTCAACGGCGGCGAACACACCATCCAAAAGGGATGTATCCAATGCCGGCTTCGAGGGGTCAGGCACGACCCATAATGCGACCAGGCGGAATAATAAGGAGGCGAGGGTGACAAGGATGATTTTCTGTACCATCATCCGGGGACTGTCTTTTTTCACGCTCCTCCTTCGGCGGCCAAGAAATTATCGCACTCCGCAAACAACTCCCTCCGATACATATCGCAGGGGAAATTTCGTCGCGAATTCTTCGCTGCTGTCGCAACGGGCAGGTGCAAAGACAAACGGAAAAGCCCCCTGTGTGCAGTATGGGGGTCACGCACCTCTAGTGCAAAAGATAGCAAAATTGCCGAGCGGTGTCAAATCATGTCACCGTAAGACCCGCTGTTCTCGCGCGGGGACGTACCACCGGATGAAGTTGTAGGTGATACCGGCCGGCGCAGGCTGTATCCCCCGGAACCGGGCATGAATAACGGGGAGGGAATATGGCACCACGAGGAAGGTGTAGGGCTGCTCTTCAGCCAAGATCTCCTGAAAACGGAAATAGTACCGTTTACGCTCTTCTTGGTTAAAGGTCCTACGGGCCTTTTCCAAGACTTGGTCTACTTCCTTATTTTTATAGGAGATGAAATTGAGCTCTTTCGGGGCGGTCTTGCTGGAGTGCCAGATGTCATACTGATCAGGTTCCGGCCCCGTTGACCACCCGAGGATGACGGCCTCAAATCTTTTTTTATCGATATATTCGTTGATAAACGAGGCCCACTCCATGACCCGCAGTTTTACCTTGATCCCGATCTGCCCGAGTTGCCGCTGGATGATCTCTGCCGACTTGAGACGCTCCTGATTCCCCCAATTGAGCAAGATGGTGAATGCAAAGGGCTTGCCTTCTTTATCGAGGACGCCGTCGCCGTCCGTGTCCTGCCAGCCGGCCTCGCGCAGCAATTTTTTCGCCTGTTCCGGATCGTAGGCGTAGCGTTTCGTGCGGGGGTTGTAGTACCAGGTGCCGGGCTTATAGGGACCTGTGCAGATCTCCCCCAAGCCCAAAAAAACTACTTTGATAATCTCCTCTTTGTCGATGGCATAGCTGATAGCCTGTCGCACCCGTTTGTCTTGAAACAAGGGGGACAGCAAATTGTAGCCCATATACGTGTAAGTGAAGGAGAGATACCGGTATTTTTGAAACTGTTGCGCAAAGGCCGGGTCATTGGTCTGACGGCGATATTGCATCGGGGTGAGCCCCATCCAGTCTATTCCTCCGGCCTTGAGCTCCAGAAACATGGTCGCCGGGTCAGGGATGATCCGGGAGATGTAGCCGTCGATATACGGCCTTCCTTCAAAGTAATCTGGATTCGATGCGAGGACTATCTTTTCACCCGTCACCCATTCCTTAAACCGGTACGGTCCTGTCCCGATGGGCTGGCGGGTGAGCAGGCTCTTCGTTATGTCCCGTCCCGCCAAGAGGTGTTTGGGCAATACCACCAAACTCCCCCAACTTGCCAGCGCCGGGGCAAAGGGACGGCGGTAGGTGACACGGAAGGTGTACCTATCTACGGCCTCGGCCCGTTTCACCTCGAGGTAATCGCCGCGATAAGCAGTCGGGGTCTTATCATCCGTGATCGTGCGAAAGCCGAAGAGGCAGTCCTCCGCCGTAAAAGGACGACCGTCATGCCACCTGACCCCCTGCCGCAGATGAAAGGTGATAGTCATGCCATCACGGGAAACCTCCCAGCGTTTCGCCAGGTCCCCGACCAAGTTGAGGTCCTTATCGTATTTAACCAAGCCGTTATAGATGAGGCCGCCGATGTCATGCGAGGCGCTGTCCGAGGAGAGCATGGGGATGAGGTTACTCGCGTCCCCGATCGAGCCTACGATAATGGTGTCGCCGTAACTCGGGCGTTCATCCGCCCGGGCCGCGGTGCCGGAAACGCACAGGAGGCAGATCATTGCTGCCAGGGTCCTATATTGACTTTTGCTCCGTGTGATGTTATACGGCAAGGATGTCTGTACACGGACGAGGCGAACGATGCGTCGCATCCACCTGCTAGAAGTTCTCTCTATCACGTTTCTCGGTATCCTCATCGTTTTAGTCAGCCTCTTTCACGCGCGTTTCCCCTACAACTGGCAGTTGCTGCTCGGATTGTTCTCACTCATGCTGCTGGCATGGTTCGTTTCCGAGGCCAGGTCGCGATGGAGGGAGCGTACGGCAATCTGTCTTGTATGCGATTTTTCCCCGGTCTTCTTCGTCATCACGATCTACGAAATTTTGGGAGGCATTATCCCCTATTTGCGCCCGGATGTTGACAGCCTCCTGATCACGATCGACCATACAGTCCTTGGAGTTTACCCCACGGTCTGGCTGGAACGATTCTTTACCCCTTGGCTCGCGGACCTACTCGCCTTGGCCTATTCCTCGTACTATTTCATACCGTTAATTTTGCTCGTCACGCTCTACTACCGGGGTACAGAAGAGGAATTCAGCCGAACCAGTTGTATCTTCGTGCTGGGGTATTACCTCTCCTATGTGGGATATATCCTGATGCCTGCCATCGGTCCCCGGTTTACCCTTGCCTCTCTGCAGCAGGTGCCGCTGCACGGAGGCACCATCTTAAATACCGTGGTCAATACCCTTAATACCCTCGAGGGAAACCCGCGAGACTGTTTCCCCAGCGGACACACCCAGATAGTCTTGATCGCCTTGTGGCTAGCCTTCCTCTATAAACGCCCCCTGTTCTGGATATATCTTCCTGTTAGTATACTCCTGATTTTTTCCACGGTGTATCTCAGGTATCATTACGTGATTGACGTCGCTGCGGGATTTGCCTTTGCGGGGATAAGCGTACTGCTCGGTACGTGGGTCTGGGAGTGGCAGGCTAGAGGGGTGACCGATAGATCCGATAGGTCTTATATCTCTTCCCGCCCAAGGCCTCTATCCCCTTCTGCATCAGGTGATTGTCCTCCAAGATCCACGATAATTCCCCCTGATAATAACCTTTGATCTTGCCCCGTCGGAAGAGTTCCAGATAGAGGAGGGACTCCATCCCGCGCTTGCGATATTCTTCCTTGACCCCCAGGAGCATTACCCTGACACCTTTGATCTTGCGGGCGTAGTAGAGGAACTTGAGGATGCCCAGGGGGCCAATCCTGCCGTTGAGTTGCTTGAAGACGACGTTATAATCGGGCAGCGCCAGGGCAAAGCCGACGGGCTCCCCCTTGATCTCGGCAAAGAGGGCGAGATCGGGGACAAGCAAGGGCTTCATCTTTTTCGCCATGAGGGCCATTTCCGCATCGGTCATGGGGACAAAGCCCCAGTTATCTTTCCAGGCCCCGTCATACACTTCTTTGACCTTTATTATTTCCTCCCCGAGTTTCCCGGGATTGAGGGAACGGACGGTGAGGCCGGGGAGCCGCTCGGTGATACGCTTGCTGATCCGCGCCACTCGTTCGGGGACCCCTGCCTCGTCTGTCATGAAATCGGCATAGAGGTCCTTGGCCTTTTGCAGACCGCACCCTTCCAAGAGTCCCTGATAATACGGTGGGTTGTAGGGCATCATGAAACAAGGGGGTGAATCAAAACCCTCGATCAGGAGGCCGCATTCATCGTTGATGGAGGGGCTCAGCGGACCCAGCACCTTGTGCAGCCCCTTCTCCCGCAAAAAGTCCTTGACCCGCTCCAACAAGGCGCGGGTTACCTTTTTATCATTGACGGACTCGAAAAAGCCGAAGAACCCCGCATTGTCCTGTTGAAACGTGATGTAGTTCTGGTCGATGACGGCGGCGATGCGCCCGCGCACAACGCCATCCTGTACCGCCACAAAGGGGCGGATCTGGGCGTGTTGCAAAAAGGGGTTGTGCGGTGAAAAGTGAAAGGCATGTTCCTTGATGATGGGGGGAACCCAGTAGGGATTTCCGCGGTATATCTCCCAGGGGAAGCGCAGGAAGACCTGTAAATCCTTTTTGGTCTTGACCTCACGTATCTGGATGTTTCCGTCCGGCATCTTAGATGATACCGAGCTGGCGGCCTGCCTTCCCAAAGGCGTCCAAAATTCTGTCGAGTTGCTCTTCGGTATGCGTGGCCATATAACTGGTGCGTAGCAACTCCCTCCCCGGCGGCACGGCAGGTGAGACGACGGGATTCACAAAAACGCCGTACTCTTGCAGCAAGCCGCACATCTGGAAGGTCTTCATCTGATCGCCAATGATGATGGGGATAATGGGGGTTTCACTCGTGCCGGTATCGAACCCAAGCTCTTGAAAACCCTTGAGCATCTTGTGCGTGTTGTGCCAGAGCCGTTCCCGAAGCCCTGGTTCTTCTTGGATGATGTCGAGGGCGGTACTTGCCGCTGCCACTAAGGCGGGTGCAAGGCTGGCACTGAAAATGAGGGAGCGAGCAAGGTGTTTGATATAGTCCGCTACCTTCTGGGAGGCGACGATAAATCCTCCGATGGCGGCCAAGGACTTGCTGTAGGTCCCCATAATCACGTCCACGTCATCCTCGCAGTGGAAGTGCTCGCCAGTGCCCCTGCCTCCTGCCCCTAATACGCCGACGGCGTGAGCGTCATCTACCATGATCCGCGCCCCATATTTCTTGGCAAGCGCGATAACCTCGGGCAGGGGAGTAATATCACCTTCCATACTGAAGACCCCGTCCACGACGATGAGCTTACCTACTTTGTCGTTTGCCGTGCTCAGCACGCGCTCGAGGTCTCTCATGTCGTTGTGCCGAAACTTCCTTACCTTGCCGAAGGAGAGGCGGCAGCCGTCGATGATGCTGGCGTGATCAAATTTATCCAGGATGACCTCGTCGTTTCTCCCCACGAGGGCAGCGATCGTGCCGAGATTGGTTTGGTAGCCGGTAGCAAATACCACGGCGGCCTCCTTGTGAAAGAAGCCTGCCAGTTTTGCCTCCAGTTCTTCATGGATGTCCAGATTACCGTTGAGAAAGCGTGAGCCGGCGCAGCCGCTGCCGTACTTCTCGATGGCCTTGATGGCCGCCTCTTTTACCCGGGGATGACTTGTTAACCCCAAATAGTTGTTGGAGCCGGCCATGATGAGCCTGCGGCCCCCGACCGTCACTTCGGTATCCTGGGCGGACTCAATCCGGCGGAATATGAAGTAGTAACCGGCGGCCTTGACCTCTTCTGCTTCTTTGAACTCGAAACACTTAGTAAATATATCCATGCGCTCTACACCCCCTCACAACCAGCCTTTGTCGGTATACCATCTGAGGGTAACCTTTACCCCTGCCTCCAGACGAAAGCGGGGACGGAATCCGAGTTGCTTTTTCGCTTTGGTTATATCACAGATCCACTGCCGCTGACTGGCCTCGGCGCATTTGCCCCGATGGAACGCGGCCGGTCTTTTTCTGATCAACCCCCACCCGTCTGAAGCGGCAGCGTAGAACCACGCGGCCCACAGGGGGATGCGGATCTTTCGTAGTTTGATGTGTAGCACGGAAGATACCACATCGGAGAAAAAATCTAAAGAGTACTTTTCTCCATCCGATATGAAAAAGATTTCTCCCGAGGGGTGATCACGTTGGATGGATAACATGAGTGCCTGTACGAGGTCTTCCACGTAGCAGAAGCTCAGAAACGTCGGGTCTTTTCCTATTAAAGGAATGTACCCGCGCGAGATGACCTTGAAGTATTCAAACATATAAGCATCCCGCGGGCCGTAGACGGCGCTCGGTCGCACGATCGTCACCGGGAACTGGTCCCGGCAATTCAAGACCGCCTCTTCCCCATGCAGCTTACTCTTGCCGTACGGGGAGACGGGACACGGAGGGTCCCCCTCATGCTGTGCCCTTTCTACGGGAGAAGGTCCTGCAGCGGCCTGGCTGGAGAGATAGACAAATCGTTTAAGACCTTTGACCTTCCGCGCCGCCGCGATAAGTCGTTCCGTCCCCTCTTTGTTCGTGTGGTAGAAGTCCCGTTGACGGAGGGCCTTCGTTGCACCGCCCAAATGAAAGATATAGGAAAATCCCGTGAGTGCAGGAAGTTGGTCTTTTCCCAGCAGATCTCCATAGACATACTCCACCTGTTTACCGCGCAACCAGCGCAGATCGCTGCTCTCGCGCACGAGGGCAGCTACCTCATATCCCTTCCACAGGAGTTCATCCACCAGATGACTGCCGATGAACCCGGTGGCACCGGTTACCAGAACACGCTCCTTCACTTCTCATCCCCCGGATCAAAATTCAGGCCCTTATACCACACCCCCTGGGAAAAGACAACCCAAAGGTATACGCGGCCGCTTGCGGCGCTGTTTGACTTTGGCAGACCAGTATACTAGAGTTTTTTCATTGCATCATGCAACTGCGTTTAAAATGTGTGCCAATAGGCTATTGCCGAGAAAGACAGGTGCACAAAGGAGTCACGCCCTATGGTAAAAAGCGATTTTGACTTACGGCGAATTGCGAATCTTTTTTTTGAGGTTGGTATGCTGCGGCATACGCCCCGTACCGGGTACCGTTTTCTCGGCACCGGAGAGGAGTCGGTTGCCGAACATCTCTTTAGCGCCGCCTTTATCGGCTATTGTCTGGCCCACCTGGACGGCGAGGCGGATGCCTTTACCGTAGTTAAGATGTGCCTGTTTCACGACCTCCCCGAGGCGCGCACCGGCGATCAGAACTACGTCTATAAAAAATATGTCCAGGTTGACGAGGAACGGGCAACTGCGGATCTGGCCGCAGGGCTACCCTTTGCCGACGAGATCAAAGGGCTGATTGCTGAATTCAATGACCACGAGACGCGTGCGGCCTGCTTGGCCCACGATGCCGATCAACTGGCGCTCTTATTGCAGCTCAAAGAGCATAAGGATTTGGGCAACCGTTATGCCGATGTATGGCTCCGCAATAACGCCAAGCGGCTCCAGACCGAGGCCGCCAAGAAACTGGCTGAGGCCATCTTGGAGACGGACCT
>Ga0154798_1108_pt1 | contig 16508 bp, 17 predicted proteins | sample Rifle2008BG16ft_FD_105806 | JGI IMG/M metagenome (GOLD analysis project Ga0154798, IMG submission 105806) | Deltaproteobacteria bacterium RBG_16_54_18 | reverse complement strand
TATGCTTAAGAATAAAAAATAGCTGCTGTTCGGCCTTTTGTCAAGCAAATTATTCAGTCTGACTCCTAAGATTCATAAAGCTCATTGGAACATGTTAACTCAAGACATTTTGCAGATCCTCTTTTAAATCAGCCTTGTTCTCAATGCCTACGGAGAGACGAACAAGGTTATCCCTTATCCCCCGTTTTATTCGCTCATCTCTTGACAGCGCACTATGGGTCATCCGAGGGGGGTAACACACAAGTGATTCTACACCGCCCAGGCTTTCCGCAAGCAAAAATAGTCTAAGTCGGGAAACGAATTTTTCCACTTCTGGGAACCCTCCCTTCAACTCCACGCTGATCATCCCCCCAAATCCGGTCATCTGTTTTTTTGGCAAGACGATACTCCTTGTAACTGGGCGTGCCGGAAAACTAAATCTGTTCTATCTCGTGATGTTTTTACGGATACTCGCCCCATGGGAATTGCCTTCGCTATCCAACGGCGATATGAGAAATATCGCTACCAGCGCAAATAGGTTGGGAAATATCTTTATGATCCCGTTTTTCCCCATGAAGGACGAATCTTCAATGGTAATCTCTCGCCGGCGGCAATATACGATAAAGTCCGAAATACTCAAGAAATGGAGATTGGGGGTATCATACCATTCATAAGGCAGGGAAGGTGTCACCGGGGTCTTGCCTTGAAAGAATATCTGAAAACGAGCCTGGTAATGGGCAAAATTGGGGAAACCGACGATAACCTTCCTTCCTACCCGTAAGGCCTCTTGCAAAACGATATCAGGCAGTTTCACCTGCTGAAAAGTCTGATTGAGCACTACATAGTCAAAGGAGTGATCCGAGTAGTCGGACAGCCCACGATCGATATCCTCATGAAATACGCTGAGGCCCCTGACGACACATTGATGGATGGCCTGCTCGTCGATCTCAATGCCTTGAGCCTTGGCATCCTTCTCGCGGACAAGGAGCGACAAGAGTGTCCCGTCGCCGCAGCCGAGGTCCAAGACGGATGACCCATGACGAATCCACTTAAGGGTGGCTCTATATTCTAAGGGAATGGTCTCAGATAGCATATTCCATCACTCGGTATTTCCCTTCTATCCCGTTTTTGACGGATAACCTGTGCAAAAAATGTTTGACCAGGTGTGTCTCTTCATCAACCTCCAGAAGAAAGGCATCATGGCCGTACGTCGAGTCGATCTCGCAATACGTTGTATCAACCCCGGCCAATTTGCAGGCCTTGACAATCTCACGGGATTGTTCAGCTGGATAGAGCCAATCCGATTTAAACGCCAGAACCAGAATTTTGGCTTTGATCCCTTTGAAGACTTCGTAAAGATTTTTTCCTCTCGAGCAATCGAAGGAATCGATCGCCCTCGTGATATAGAGATAAGAATTGGCATCAAACCTTTTGACAAAATGATCCCCTCGATTCTGGAGGTAATCCTCTACCTCGGAACCTGCGCTGAATTTGTGCGACTTTTCATCTCCTGGGCGTCTCCTGAATTTCTCCGCCATCGAGATCGTACTCATATAGGTGATATGGCCGATCATACGGGCAACGGCAAGCCCCTTCGCCGGAAGGCGACTACCGTCGTAGTAACCCCCCTTCCAATGAGGATCAGCCATAATCGCCTGCCTCCCCACCTCATGAAAGGCAATCTGCTGAGGCGAGTGTTTTGTTGCGGTGGCGATGACGATGGCGCTCTTGAGCCTATCGGGATAGGCAATTAACCACTCCAAGGCCTGCATGCCGCCCATGGAGCCTCCTGCCACGGAAAGCAGCTGGTCAATCTCGAGGTGATCGATGAGGAGCCGCTGCACAGTGACCATATCCGAGATACTAATGATCGGAAAATCGAGACCATATGGCTCGCCTGTTTTCGGATTGATCGAAGATGGACCCGTAGTACCCTGGCAACCTCCCAAGACATTTGAGCAAATGACGAAATACCTATTGGTATCAAAGGCCCTACCCGGGCCAATCATATCGTCCCACCAACCGGGTTGCTCATCTCCTTTATAAAGACCTGCCGCATGGGCATCGCCGCTTAAGGCATGAAGGATGAGAATAGCGTTGGAATGCTCTTTATTCAGCCTACCATGGGCCTCATAGGCAACGGTGATGGGGCCGAGCTTCTCGCCGCTCTCCAGTATGAGCTCATCAGGGGGAAGTGCACATTGAAAATAGTTTTTTTGTACAATCCCCACGCTCTGAGCCTTATGCACATTAACTTGTTTCACGAGGATACCTCTATTTTTTTTATGAGCTGCCTGGTGGACATCCACGTTTTTCCGCATTGAATGTAGGCTTGTCATACCTATCTTCCGTCAACAAAATGCTAAATTGTCGGCAGACCTGCTTCATCAAAAAGCCCTTGGAAAAGCGGACCGCTGAGATAACGCTCTCCTGAATCAGGGAGGATGGTCACGATGGTCTTTCCTTTGAACTCATCCAGCTTGGCAAGCCTCAAGGCCGCCGCAATCGCCGCACCACTGCTGACGCCGGAAAGAATGCCTTCTTCACGAGATAGCCGCCTCGCATGCTCGATCGCCTCCTCGCTGGTGACCAGTTCCACTCGATCGACGACGGATAAGTCCAGTGTGTCTGGGATAAACCCCGCGCCTATCCCCTGGATCTTATGCGGCCCCGGCTTGAGCTCCTGCCCGGCCAGGCGCTGCGTGATCACCGGGCTTTCAACCGGCTCGACCGCCACGCTGACAATCTTTTTCTTCTTTTCTCCCTTGATATATCTGGACACACCGGTGATGGTACCTCCTGTCCCCACTCCTGAGACGAGGACTTCGATCCCGCCATTTGTCTGCTCCCAGATCTCCGGACCCGTGGTCTGGAAATGGATCTCCGGATTGGCAGGATTCTTAAACTGCTGGGGCATAAAGTACTTGTGATTCGACGCGGCAATGCGCTCGGCCTCTTCTACCGCCCCCTTCATGCCTTTGGCTCCCGGTGTCAGGATGATATTGGTTCCGAAGATGGCAAGCACCTTCCTCCGCTCAAGCGACATGGTCTCAGGCATGGTGACATGAAGCTTATAACCCTTTGCGGCAGCTACAAAGGCCAGGGCAATGCCGGTATTGCCGCTGGTCGGCTCTATGATCTCCATCCCGGGCTTGAGCAAGCCCTTCTTTTCTCCATCCCAGATCATACTGGCCCCTATCCGGCACTTGACTGAATATGAAGGATTGCGGCCTTCTATCTTGGCCAGGATCGCGGCCTTGAGCCCCTTGGCCATTCTGTTGATCTTAACCAATGGCGTATTGCCGATAGACAATGCGTTATCTTCAAAATATCTTGTCATAGTATTCTCCTTCCTTATATTAATTCATGGTTTTATAACAAATTATCCTGCTGCCTTTTGCAAGGCCTGGTCGATATCCTCCTTGATATCCTCTACATCCTCCAAGCCGATGGAGAGACGGATAAAATCCTCTGTTACCCCTGTCTCCTGTTGCTCTTCACGGGTCAACTGCTGATGGGTAGTCGAAGCAGGATGGATGACCAGGCTCTTTGCATCCCCGATGTTCGCGAGATGGGAAAGAAGTTTCACCGATTCGATAAACCTTTTCCCGGCCTCCAATCCACCTTTTATCCCAAAGCCCACCAGACCTCCGAAGTTCCCCTTTAGATATTTGGCTGCCAACTTATGGCTCGGATGCTCATCCAATCCAGGATAATTCACCCACTTCACCAAGGAATGCTTTTTTAAAAATCGGGCGATCTGTAATGCATTTTCGGAATGTTTCTTCACTCTTAACGGTAACGTCTCTAATCCTTGAAGGAACAAAAAAGAATTGAAAGGGCTCAGGGCGGCGCCCAAATCCCGCTGCCACTGTACCCTCACCTTGATAATAAATGCCACATTACCTAAGTCCGGGAAATTGCCGAATACATCCCAATACTTCAGTCCGTGATAGCTCGGATCAGGCTCGGTAAATTCGGGAAATTTACCGTTTCCCCAGTTGAACTTCCCTGAGTCGACAATCACCCCTCCGATCGATGTTCCATGGCCGCCGATATACTTTGTGGCTGAAAGGACGGTGATATCCGCCCCAAAATCGATCGGCCTAACCAAACCGACCCCTACGGTATTATCCACGACAAAAGGGATACCTGCGTCATGAGCAATTTTAGCTATCGCCTCAAAATCTGGCACGTCGAGCTTGGGATTCCCGATCGTCTCTGCATAGACCGCCCGTGTTTTTTTTGTAATCGCCTTTTTGAATTCCTCCGGCTTTGTGGATTCAACAAACGTCACATTTCTCCCCAATTTAGGAAAGGTATAATGAAACTGTTGATACGTCCCACCATAGAGATTGTTCGCTGAAACAATCTCATCCCCCACCTGCGTAATCGCCAAAAGAGCAAGAGTTTGGGCGGCCTGGCCTGAGGATACTCCCAACGCCCCGGTTCCTCCTTCGATAGCAGCAACCCTTCTTTCAAAAACATCATTAGTAGGATTCATAATGCGGCTGTAAATGTTTCCGAATTCCCTCAGAGCAAAGAGATTTGCCGCGTGATCCGTGCTCTTAAAAACATAGGATGTGGTCTGATAGATGGGCACTGCCCTTGCTCCGGTTGCTGGATCAGGGGTCTCCTGACCGGCGTGAAGTGCTACTGTCTCAAAGCCTCTTTTTTTGACCAAAAGGTCACCTCCGGTTGACATTTTTCCTACCTCCCTTATTTTAGTAAGTGCTAGAAATTAGTTAAAAAAAACCCACTTACCGTCTCTTCTGGTAGTGGGCCGCCTGGTTTAAAAATGTCCCTTTGATGCTACATGGGCAGACCCTCCATACCACGCTGACAACACATAGTCACACAACACATTATCATAAAAGGGTTGCCTCTGGCCAAAGGGCCACCTTCGGCTTCGGTTTTCTGTGAACGGGCTTGCTTACGATTTAGGTCCATGATATTCACTCCCGAATACCCATTTCCTGGAAAAAATGCTATACCACATTGTGGTATTACGCTTAATTTTAACAACCTTTTCTTTTTTGTCAAGTGTTTTTTTAAATTTTTTTTATAAAATTGCGGCCGCCCGGATAACTCGTTAAAGGCCATCAAGATCAAGGAATCACGTTTAGCGCTCCTATCACCCGGCTATGTTTCGCGATCTAGAAGCGTCCACATTGTTCTTGAACACCCTGCACCGCCGGCATACCTTCATTTTACTGCTCCAGCTGACGCGCGGTCTACCCTCACAGATGGTTCCATTGATAAACCAGCAGAGATGACCCGCACTGAATTCCCAGGCAGGACACTCCCGGCGTCTCTCCGGGGGACAGTCCTGGACATCCCAGCAAGGCTGGATCCCCTTCGCCTTTTCCTTATGAAAGGCGAGCAGAAAAAGCATTTGCCTTTCGATATGCACGGGAAGCTTCCGCCATCCCTGTTCAAAGCTCTGAATCGCCTTGAGAGACGTTCCCAGCAGCTCCGATAACTGTTTTTGGGTCTTTCCGATTCGCTGGCGTGAAGCCTGGAATTCTTCGTTATTCATCGGAACCTCTTTTTTTGCCTAGACAAAGCATCTTGAATATTATGCCACAATGTGGTATACTTAATCAAGTTATTTTTTGAGGAAATCCATTATCGTCGAACTACCAGGTACAAAGAGATCAGCCGTCATGATCGATAGGTATTCAAGGCAGGCCTTTCCCCAGACATAGGAAAAAAGGGCAAAGGAAAATGGAGCAAATCTAAAAGGTTAAAAAATGAACGTTTACGATATATTGGAAGAGTATCTTAATAAAGGGAAAAATGGAGTACTTGCTACCATTGTGGAAAAAAGAGGAGCAACTCCTCAGGTGGCGGGAGCGAAGATCTTTATAGGTGAAGACGGAAAGATATTCGGCACTGTAGGCGGCGGTTGCGTTGAGGCCGAAGTCTGGCAGGAAGCCCGAAAGACCTTAAAAACCAAGCAAGCCGTTATCGAGCATTATGCCCTAAACGGCAAGGATGTGGAAAATGAGGGCATGATCTGCGGCGGGGACATTGACGTCTTTCTGGAACCTGTTGTTGAAAAATATCGCGATCTGTACCGGAATATTAGCTACTTTCAAAAAAAGGGGAAGAGGGCAGTAAGCGTCACCCACTTTGGAGAGGGGGTATTCTACAAAACCCTTTCAACGATGAACGGTGATGTTATCGGCGATGCCGCAGGTGAAAGGGAAGAAATTGATGAGGCACTTTTTTATGCGAAGGCACCAAGGGTGCTGGAAGGTAAAATCGTTGAGCCGGTGCTCATCACATCAACCCTGTGTATCTATGGGGCGGGGCATATATCACAATTCATCTCAAAAGCGGCACGGACAGTTGATTTCAACGTTATCGTTATGGACGACCGGGCACAATTTGCCAATCGAGAGAGATTCCCCGAGGCTGATGAGATTATTATCGATGAATTCGAAAACGTCCTCACATATGGCGATCCCGATGTGGAAGTATACTCGGTGATAGTCACGAGGGGGCATAAACACGATGCCCTAGTCCTCGGAGAGGTTCTCCAGAGAAAGAATAGATACGTCGGCATGATTGGCAGCAAAAGAAAGATCAACATGGTATTTGATTATCTACAACAAAAGGGCTTTGACAAGGCACTGTTAAAAAGCGTCCATGCGCCCATCGGTCTTGACATCAACTCTGAAACGCCCCAAGAGATCGCCTTGAGTATCGTCGCCGAGTTGGTAAAGGTAAGGGGAGAGCAGGGTGTAGAAGGGCCTCCTTGTCATCTCCCGGTCGGATTATGAACAGTAAAGCAATCTCCTTATTATCCGGCGGCCTTGACAGCACGCTTGCCACAAGGCTCATTATGGAGCAGGGTGTGGAGGTGGTGGCCCTCCATTTTACATCCCTCTTTTGCAATTGTTCCAAGGGCGGCAATGGGTGCGGCATCCAGGCCGTGAGGACCGCCGGAGAATTGGGCCTCGAGGTGATGGTGCGCGTGAAGGGCATGGACTATCTCGAGATCGTCAAGGCGCCGAAACATGGGTACGGCAGGGGTCTGAACCCCTGCCTTGACTGCAGGATATTCATGCTGAAAGAGGCAAAAAAGACCATGGACGAGATCGGGGCCGGTTTTGTCATTACCGGCGAGGTCCTCGGTCAGCGCCCCATGTCGCAACACAGGGCCGCCTTGCGGTGTATTGAGAAGGAAAGCGGCCTCAAGGATTTGATCCTGCGCCCCCTCTCGGCAAAACACTTCGAGCCGACCTTGCCCGAGCGAGAAGGCATTGTCGACAGGGAAAAACTCCTCGACATTACCGGGCGATCACGGAAAACCCAGTATGAGCTTGTCGATACCTTTCATCTGAAGGAATTCAGTTGCCCTGGCGGTGGCTGCTTGCTTACGGAGCCACTTTTCGCGAAAAAGCTGAAAGACCTTTTCGATCACAGCAGAGACTTTACCGTGAAGGACGTGGCGCTGCTCAAGATCGGCAGGCATTTCAGGCTGTCGCCGGATACCAAACTGATCATCGGGAGGAATAAGGAGGAGAACGATCGGCTTTCAGCACTCTGGTTGGCGCCGCAGACGCTCCTGGCGCCTCAGGGGTTTAAGGGCCCTCTGGGATTGCTGTCCGGGGTTGCCAGCGATATGCATATCGGCATAGCCGCAAACATTATCTCCCATTACGGAAAAAACGACATCTACCCCGTCACGGTAGAGTCAAATGACGGCACAAAGAGGCTACACAGGGCTGAATGGAAGGCTATGATCTGGGAGAGCCTGAGAATCTAGGGTGAGAATCGCGAGGTGTCTGTGGATCAGATAATAGAAACTCTGAAGCAACGCGCCGTCGAAAAAATGAATCTCGGTTTTGAAGAAGGGCTGGTCCTTTTCCATTACGGCATGGAAAAACCCTTTGCGCTCATAGCGGCGGCAGCGGAGATACGGGAACATTTCAAGGGCAAACGGGTAAACCTCTGCGGCATCATCAATGCAAAATCCGGTCTTTGCCCTGAGGACTGCGCGTTTTGCGCTCAATCTGTCCATTACGCTGCCGGCGCCCCCGAGTACCCATTCATCGGCAAGGAAACGATTATCCAAGAGGCACGGCAGGCCAAGGCTGCAGGCGCCCACATGTTCGGCATCATTACCAGCGGCACCAGGGTTAAGAACGAAGAGGAATGGAATGAAATCTACGGCGCCGTGAGGGAGATAAACAAGCTGGGGATAAAGCCGTGCGTTTCGCTCGGTATGCTCGATCGAGATCAGGCCCGCAAGCTCAAGGAAGCCGGTCTCTTCCGTTACCATCATAATCTTGAGACGGCACGGAGCTATTTCGACACTATCTGCACGACACACGCTTACCAGGAGAATATCGACACGATTATGGCAGCTCAGAGCACTGGTCTTTCCACCTGTTCCGGAGGGATCATCGGCATGGGAGAATCGATGGAGCAGAGGATCGAGCTCGCCATGACATTAAAGGAACTCAATGTAGACTGCATCCCCTTCAATATCCTCGATCCCAGACCGGGAACGCCGCTTCAGGACATGGAACACATTTCACCCCTTGAGCTTCTCGTTACGATCGCCATTTTCAGATTTGTTCTCCCTGATAAGGATATAAAACTCTGCGGTGGAAAGGAGATGAATCTCAGACAGCTTTTACCCCTTGGCATCGTTGCCGGTTGTAATTCCCTCATGATCGGCAACTACCTGACGACACCGGGAAGAACGCCTGAGCTTGACATAGAGATGGTGAGAGACCTTGGTCTTGTTCCTGCCTTTGAGTGACGCAGGTAAAGACCTCCGGGATATCGCCGATTATCTGACCCCGGAGGTGGCCCTTTGGCCAAAAGGGTCACTGGCCAAAGGGCCACCTTCGGCTCCGGTCAGCGGCCTGCATGTCGAATAGATGCCTGTTTCTGTGATGAGAACGGGATCCTTGAAAAGGCTATGGTATGGTATAAGAAGGCATTCTCACGCTGAAGGAATATTCATGCTTCCCGTCCTGTAACCTTTGAGGTCAAGGACGACAAAGTGAAATCCATAGCGCTTAAGTCCCTCAGTTATGTTGTCCCGCTGAGCTATGACGGCGTCGAAATCTTTGTCAAGGACTTCGATGCACGCAACGTTACCATGATATCTGACCCGCACCTGTCGTATGCCGAGACCCTGGATAAAATCCTCGGAGCGTTCAATCCTGAAAAGGATTGTCTCATCAATAGCCGTGCCGTAGGGAACCCTGGAAGAAAGACAGGCAAAGGATGGTTTATCATGGGTCGGCAGGGCAAGCATTTTCGACAGCCCTCTGATTTCCTCTTTGGTAAGCCTAGCTTCAAGTAGCGGACTTTTTACTCCCTGCTCTGAACAGGCCTTTCGCCCCGGCCGGAAGTCATCCATATCATCAAGGTTCGACCCTTCGACAACAGAGATAAAATCTCTTTGCTCTGCTATTTCCCGAGCCTTGACAAAGAGGTGAGTTTTGCAGAAGTAACACCGTAAGGTATTGTTTTCGATGAAGCGGGGATCATCCATTTCAGCCGTCTCTGCCAAGACGCACTCCACGCCGATATGCGCGGAAAGCCTTTGTGCTTCAACGATCTCCCTTTCGGGGCATGTAGGCGAAAGCCCTAGAAAGGCCACTACATTTTTCTTGCCGAGGACATCGACACAGACCTTCAAGAGCAAGGTACTGTCCACGCCGCCTGAGAAGGCCACGACAACCCGCTGGAGGTCCTTGATGATTGCCCTGAGACGGGTATATTTTTGTTTGTTCTTCATGTTCTTCATAGCGGAGACGGCGTTGCAGCCTCTTGTTATCCGTACCGGTACTGTACACCGAACCCACCGCGTGGGTAGCGCCATTCCAAGGCACCATCCGGGCACGCCACACGGCAACTGCCGCACTCCAGGCACCCTGCAAATTCTACCAGGATTTCCTGCGTCTCTTCATTAAGAGAATAAAGCCCGCCGGGACAAATGCGCAGGCACGGCTTGATTGCGCATCGGCGACAGATCTCCTGCCGGATGATGATGTGAGACTCCTGATCGTTCTTAAAGATATCGAGGGTGAGCTTCTCGGCAGGGTTCATCATATCCTCCTCAATCGTAAAAGGTCCTTGATGGCCCTGAGGTTGAACAACCCCTGGCGGATCCCTTTCCAGATCGTGAAGGAGACGCGTTGCTTGGGCCCCTCCCCAATCCAAAAGACATCCTCCATGACCTTGCAGACCCAGGCGGGGTAAAAGCCCGTCATCCGCGGGTTTTCCAGGACATCGAGGCTGCGGCGGAACGTCTCCATGTCCTTGAGGACAAAACTCTCCTTGAGCAGGGTCGCATACGCTGCCAGGGTCGTTGCAGAGTAATCACCTTTTTCCTTGGCCTGCTTGACGGTCTGGGCCGCCAGGTATCCTGAGGCCATGGCAAACTCCATCCCCCGCACCGTAATCCCCATGTTGAGGGCCAGGCCTGCGGCATCCCCCGCTACCAAGAAGCCGTCTGTGTATGGCTGGCGAACAGGCTTGTTGCCCCCCTCGGGGATAAGGTGGGCGGAATATTCGACGAGCTCTCCACCTTTAATAAGAGGAGCAATCTCTCTCCTCCCCTTGAACGCCTCGAAGATCGCGTGCGTCTCCCGGGCGGCAGGATGCCGTAAAAAGGAATCGATCCCCAACACCAGGCCGAGGGAGACGGTCTCCTGATTGGTGTAGAGAAACCCGCCGCCAAAGACCCCCTCGGTGATGGCACCGAAGAAGAGGTGGGCCGCCCCTTCGCCGGGAGACAGGCCGAAACGTTCCTCGATGACAGGGGGAGTGAGTTTGATGACCTCCTTGAGGGCGACGGCGGCATGACGCGGCGCCAGCGGACCGCGCAGCCCTGCCTGCTCCGCCAGCAGGGAAAGGGCGCCGTCGGCGGCGACGACCACGTGGGCGGGTATCTCTTCTCCTTCGGACACCACCCCGGCTATCCGGCCATCCTCTCGTAAGAGATCGGTCACCCGCCGCTGCGGGACGATAAAACCGCCTCTTTCTACCACCCGCTCTCCCAGCCACTTATCGAAACGCGACCGCAGGATCGTGTAGCTGTGCTCGCGGAATTTGTCCGAGGTGAACTGCGCGGTGAAGGCGGCGCCCGCGCTCATCATGGTTATCACCTCTTTGGTGACCTGCCGTTCCAGCGGGGCCTTGTCCCAGAGTTCGGGGAGATAGGGACGCAGAGGACGCAGATAGATCCTCCCGCCGGTCACGTTCTTGCTGCCGGGATGGTCCCCGCGCTCCAGGACGAGAACCTGCATCCCCTCGCAGGCAAGACGGTAAGCGCAGGTCAACCCTGCCAATCCCGCCCCGACGACCACTGCGTCCATCCGCTCCATGCGATCAGCCTTTTCCCGTCCCCTGCTTCATTTCCTTGGTCAGCAGAGGAAGCACCTCAAACAAATCTCCAACCACGCCGTAGTCGGCATATTGAAAGATCGGTGCCTGGACATCCTTATTGATGGCCACCACGACCTTGGAGGTATCCATCCCCATCACGTGGTGGATGGCACCGGAAACGCCCACGGCGAAGTAAAGCTTCGGGGAGACCGTCTTGCCGCTCTTCCCCACCTGGTCGCCATGCGGCCGCCACCCGCTGTCCACGACCCCCCGGGTAGCCCCGACCGTGGCATTAAGGACGTCGGCCAGTTCTTCCAGCAAACGGAAATTCTCAGCCGCCTTCATCCCCCTGCCGCCGGTAACGATAACCTCTGCCTCCGTGAGGTCAAGCCGCTCCTTGGGAGGCCTGCTCACCTCCAGCACCTGGATCTTGACATGCGCGGGATCGACGCCAACGGGCAAGCGCACGACCGTGCCGTGTGCAGGACCTTGTGCGTCCGGAAGGGAAAAGGTGTTGGGTCTGACCAAGGCAATCTGCGGCCTCCCCTGACGGCAGACCACGTCAGCCAGGGCCTTACCACCAAATAGCGGCCTGCGGGCCACCAGCAGACCATCCTCCTCCAGTTCCAGATTGAGGCAATCTACGGCAATGCCGGTCTTGAGCCGACCTGCCAGCCGGGGAAAGAGGTCCCTGGCCAAAAAGGTGGCGCCTGCCAGGAAGATCTGGGGCTGCTCCTTATGCGCCAACTCAGCGATAATCTGACAATAGATTTCACTATTATAGAGCGCCACCGCTGGATCGTCCCAGTGATAGACGGTATCGGCATAGGTCGTCAATTCTTGGGCAAGGGCATCAACACCGGAACCGAGCAACATCGCAATAAGGGGCGCACCGACCTCTCCGGCCACTTGCCGCCCCTTGCCCAAGAGCTCGAGGGACGTCTTTCTGATCTTACCCTCTTGATGTTCCGCAAAAACCCAAACCGCTCCCGCCATCTGTTGCTCCTTGTCTCGTGTCTTACCAGTTTCGTATCATAAGGAACGATGCACGCCCCCCTCTTCCTATCCCAGATAAAACACTAGATAACCTTGGCCTCCTCTTTGAGCAGGCCAACCACCTGTCGCACGATATCGGCTGCCTCCCCCTGCAGCATCGTCACCGCCGGTCGCTGCGGATGGCGATGATACCGCAAGATCTCCTCCTTGCTTCCCGCCCTTCCCACAACCGTCGCGGGGAGTCCGATAGCAGCCAGATCGAGCTTTTTAATCTCGGCCCGCATGGCCTTCATCACCCCCATGACCGGCGGCACCCGCGCCTCATTGAGCCCCTTCTGCGCCGACAGGAGCACGGGGAGGGAGACTTTGATGACCTCTTTCCCCCCTTCTATCTCCCGCTCGATGAGCGCGCTCCCTTTGTCAGGGGCAAGCTGTATCTTGACCACCGAAGTGACGGAGGGCATACTTAAAAATTCCGCTACGAGGGGACCGACGACGCCGGAAGAATCATCAAAGGCCTCTTTGCCGCACAGGATCATGTCCACCTGCATCCCCTTGAGAGCGGCTGCCAGGACCATCGCCGTAGCGTACTCATCCCCTCCGGCAAAGGCAGGATCATCCAGCAAGACGGCCTGATCCGCCCCCATGGCCAGCCCGGTGCGCAGGGCCTCGACCCCCTTCTGCCCCCCGAGGGTGATGATCGTCACGACAACATCCCCTCCCTGCCCCTTGATCCGCAGGGCCTCTTCCACTGCCAAGGAATCGAAGAAGTTCAGGGTATACCGATCCTCTATCTCGACACCGGACCCATCGGCCTTCACCTGGACCGTCGCCTCACTGTCCGGCACTTGCTTTACCAAAACCGCGATATGCACCGTTCGTGCTCCTCTCTCAGCTTTCCCCACGCCCCCGGGCAATCGTTACGAGACCGCGGGGAGACACCAGCTGCCCGCTCAGTACCTCTAAATAGTGAGAGCCATAAGCCTACTCACGTGCCCATGGCCCTTCGGAAACTTTTGCGCGGGGTTTTATCCTTATCATACAGGCGGGGGGAAGTCAACCCCTTTACACCTTTCACAATCACGGAGGCTCATGACACAACCTCAATGCGCTATAGGCATTCATCGCCCAGACGGGGATCGTCGTTAATGCCCAACAGTTTATTCACGAGCGGCTCGATAAGGTAAAGGCCATTGCTGAGGCCATTAATTTCGCTCATCCAATGTTCACTCATCTATTAATATTCCTTGCCGAGATAAGCTATTGATAGGACATTTCCCGAGAGAAGATATTTTGTAAAAAAGTCAAATAAGAAAGCGGGACTCCTGAACTCATTTCAGGAAGCCGTCCTTTTAAGTTGCTCCGGTACCCTGTCTTTCCCTTAATCGAGCTCGTTACAGCGGTGACATCCACGAAACTTATTTGCCATTTTGGGAGGTAATACTTAACTTGACAGGACCACTTTGAGAGGTTATTATTGCTATTGAATCTCAATAATAATAGAGCGATTATGGATCCGATTAATAAATTTCGGGCGTATATAAAGGCACAGGGGCTGCGCAAGACGCCGGAGAGGGAGACGATCATTGAGGAGATCTTTTCTATCCACGATCACTTCGATGTGGATGAGCTCTTTCTGAGATTGCGGAACAAGAAAAAAAGGATCTCCAAGGCATCCCTGTACAGGACCATCCCCCTGCTTATCGAAAGCGGCCTTATCAGGGAGGTCTATTTTGAGGACGGGCATCTCCACTATGAACCAATCTATGGTCACAAGCATCACTGCCATCTTCGGTGTACGACCTGCGGCAAGATCATCGAGTTTACCGACGATGCGGCCCTCAAGGTCCAGGAGAGAATCAGCAAGAAGTATGGTTTCGTTGCAACCGCGCACCGATTTGAACTGATTGGCTACTGCCCCAAGTGCGCGCAAAGGGATGGGGTACAGAAAAAACAACAGTTATACAAAGAAAACACAGAAAAGAAGAAACAGGACGCGAATGATGAGCATGAGAAGAGGCCATAAGGATATCTGTCAACAGTTCAAGGTCATCTTTGAGCAGGAGGGCCTTGACCGGATCGATGAGCGGCTGGCAATTCTTGAGGCCTTTCTCGGCACAGAAGATCATATGACGGCGGCTGACCTGACCGGGATGCTCAAAAAAAAGGGCGTTGCCCTCCCGGAAGAGTCTGTCGCTGAAAACCTCAGGCTTTTCGTTCAATACGGCTTTGCCCGAGAAAAGCGGTTCACTGATCAGCTACCTCGGTACGAGCATTATCACTTGGGCAGGCATCATGATCACCTCGTCTGCATTCGGTGTGGTGCCATTCTGGAGTTCTTCAATCCAAACATCGAGGCCCTTCAGGCAGAGACGGTACGCCGCATGGGATTCCACGACCTTCAGCATCGCATGGATATCTATGGTCTCTGCTCCAAGTGTCTACGGAAACGAAAGAATATCATGCCGCTGGTCCTGGCCTCCTCTGGTGAACAGGTCCGCATCGTGGGGTTTCGTGGCGGTAAGGAAATGGAACGACGATTGACTTCCATGGGCCTCAACCAAGGCGCCGACGTAGAGGTCATCAAGAGCAGCGGCCCAGGGGCCCTAATCGTAGCATCACGGGAAACTCGGATCGCCCTAGGCTATGGCATGGCTAAAAAAATCTTAGTTACTACCATTGATACCCTTGAGCCGGGAGAAATACGTCAGGGAGCACAACGGCTGAATGAGTTGAAGACTGGTGAGAGGGCTATAATTGAGCGGGTTCAGGGGAGGGGTCGGTTCAGGCACCGCCTCCTGGAGATGGGCTTTGTCCCCGGTGCAGAGATCACGGTGGAAAAATGTGCGCCACTCAAAGACCCCATCGAATATGTCATCAAGGGGTACCACGTCAGCTTGAGGCAGGAAGAGGCCGAAAAGGTCTTGGTGCGGAAACCCGAGGAAGAGACACGAGGGGATTAATGGCCAAAGAGATCACCATCGCCCTGGCAGGCAATCCCAATTCGGGAAAGACGACTATCTTCAATAATCTCACCGGTGCACGTCAAAAGGTGGGGAACTGGCCCGGCGTCACGGTCGAGAAGAAGGAGGGAACCGCCATCTACAACGGCTCTACCATCCGGGTGGTCGACCTCCCGGGGACCTATAGCCTGACCGCCTACTCCCAGGAGGAGATCATCGCCAGAAACTTTATTATCGAAGAGAAGCCCGATCTCGTGGTCAACGTGATAGACGCCTCTAACCTCGAACGCAATCTCTATCTCTCAACCCAGTTGATCGATCTCGGCGTGAAGTTGGTCTTCGCCCTCAACATGGTTGATCAGGCCAAATCGAGGGGGCAGATGATCAACCACGAGCAGCTCTCCCTGCTCATGGGGGTGCCCTTTGTCCCCACGGTGGGGACCAAAGGGCGGGGGACCAGGGAATTATTGGAAGCCATCGTCAAGGTGGCGGAAGACAGGGAATCAATTGCCCGGCACATCCATATCCATTACGGCCAGGAGATGGAAGAGGAAATCGAAAAGCTGCAAGGGTCGATTCGATCCGCTGAATCATCGGTGGATGAGCACCACGCCCGGTGGATGGCGATCAAGCTGTTGGAAAATGACGAAGAGGTCGGTAAAGAGATAGGAAAAAAATCTGGCAAGAAGGCCATCCTGAACCAGTTGGAACAGAGCAACGCCCACCTCCAGAAAATACTGGGTGATGATCCGGAGACCCTCATAGCCGACCGCCGCTACGGGTTCATCCATGGGGCCCTCAAAGAGACCCTGCGGCATACCAGGAAGGACAGACGCTACCTCTCCGACCAGGTGGATACGGTCTTGACGAACCGCTTGCTCGGTTTTCCGATCTTTATCTTCTTCATCTGGGCCATGTTCCAGCTCACCTTCAAGGTGGGGGAATATCCCATGGCATGGATCGACGCGGGGGTGGGGCTCTTCGCCGGGTTCGTCGGTGGGCTCATGGGAGAGGGCCTCCTCAGGGGTCTCGTCGTCGACGGTATCATCAGCGGCGTGGGCGGGGTCGCCGTATTCTTGCCCAACATATTCATCCTCTTTTTCTGCATCGCCCTGTTTGAGGATACGGGCTACATGGCCAGGTGCGCCTTCATCATGGACAAGGTCATGCACACGCTCGGGTTGCACGGAAAATCATTTATCCCTATGA
>Ga0154798_1117_pt1 | contig 16538 bp, 10 predicted proteins | sample Rifle2008BG16ft_FD_105806 | JGI IMG/M metagenome (GOLD analysis project Ga0154798, IMG submission 105806) | Deltaproteobacteria bacterium RBG_16_54_18 | reverse complement strand
CTCCAGGATAACCCAATTCGATTGATCATGATTTTTCATGGCATATGCCGAGCAATAGTAAAATCGCCGTAACGGGCATCACCCCATCATTTGCTCTTTCATTTTTTCTATCTTCAATTGCAACGCGGCAGGTGCCTTACCCCCCTTGATTTCGACAACCTTATTATAGGAGTCCAGGGCCGCTTTTGTCTGCCCGTCTGCCTCATAGGTGAGCCCCAACTGATAATACAGATCCTCGTACTGTTTATTGGTCAACGGTTTAATCTTGAGCCCTTTTTTTAAATTTTCTATTGCTTCATTGCAGTCTCCCATGCAGCGATAGCATGACCCCAACATCAGGTAGCCGTTAAACTCCTGAGCGGGGTTTCCCAGGGAGATCTTAAATTCTTCAATAGCCCTCTCGAAGAGCCCCATTTCCTGAAAGGCGATTCCTAAATGGTAATGGGTTTGATAATCCTCCTCGCTCAACTGGGCGGACAATTGTCTCTGTAATTCATGTAAGATCGAGTTCCAAACCGGATCTTTCTCTCTGACGGTATCTTCTATAACCTTTTTTTCCGTAGTTTTGGCCTCGGCGGCCTTTTTTTCCAACGATTGGATACCATCCCGTGCCTTCTTTTCCTTGGGATCAACTTCCAAAATCTTTTGATATTGTACTTTCGCTTCTGCGAAGAGTCCCCTCTTGCGATAGAGATCAGCGAGTTTATAATAGGATTCGATCATCCCCGGATTTAAGACGAGTATTCTCTTGAATATGCCGATGGCCTTGAGATCCAGCTCTTCTTTGATGTAGTATTCTGCCACGCTGAAGTATTCTTGCACCGCCTTTTCGAGATTCCCGCGGCGAAGATAGAGATCACCGAGCTTTATCCTGGTTTTAAAATCGTTTGGATCAGAATCTACGGTCTTTTGGTATTCCTTGATGGTCTTTTTGAGGCCCTTTTTCTGCGTGATCTTCTGGGCGAGCTCAAATATCCTGTCACTGTCTCCGACCATTATTTGTCCTTCCGCCCCCGGCTGGTCCCAATATTATCGCGAGAAAGGCATGGGGTTGTCAAGAAAAACGTCATTGATCAGGTATGAGCGATACCTCTGTTCGGTGGCCACCGTCGGGAGGGGAAGAGACTGATCGGGTCAAGGATTTCAGTCTTTCCAGTCGGCGAGGGTCTTCATGATAAAATAAAGATTTACAAAAAAGGCAAAGAAGCCGAGGGTCATACCGGCCACGGCCCTCTCCATGGTCATCTGATAAAGGTCACCTTCTGAGAAGAAGGAGTCGGCAATAAAGATGGTGACCAGAATGGAGATAGCGAGACCGCCTACTGCCCCCTTGAAATAGATCAGAAGAAGCAGGGCAAGGGCGATGCCGATGCTGATCTTGACATCCGGCAGGTACTGTATCGCACCGTAGACGATATTCAACATCTCTTGCAGGACATTGGTAAACACCTTCTTGCTCCTTACGACTAAAGGCCTTACTATAAGTAAAGGCCAAAAAGGATAATTTGTCAATCTGATTTTGCTTGGGGGGCGTTTGTTACTACTCCTCTTGCGGTTTCTGGGTGATCTTTGCGGGACAGACAAGAAGGGCCGCTTCCACATTGAGTCCCTACAAGGGAGTGTGCTATCTTTAATGTAGAGAGGCGAGTTTGCTATGAGCAATGGAAAGATAGTCATTAAAGGGGCACGGCAGCACAATCTTAAAAATATAGACCTGGAGATACCCAAGGGCAACCTCGTGGTGCTGACGGGTGTCAGCGGGTCAGGCAAATCCTCCCTTGCCTTCGACACCATTTATGCCGAAGGGCAACGAAGGTATGTGGAGTCCCTTTCCGCCTACGCGAGGCAGTTTTTGGAGCGGATGGATAAACCCGATGTGGATTATATAGAAGGGCTTTCGCCTGCCATTGCCATCGAACAGAAAGGTATGAGCAGAAATCCGCGTTCTACTGTAGGCACCGTAACGGAGATCTACGACTATCTACGCCTCCTCTTTGCCCGGGTGGGGCATCCACACTGCTATCGCTGTGGCCGGGAGATCCGATCGCAGATCCCCCAGCAGATGGTCGATCAACTCCTCGCCCTCCCCGCAGGAAGCCGTCTGATCGTCATGGCGCCCCTGATACAGGGACGCAAGGGTGAACATCGAAAACTCCTGGATCAATTGCGGGGGGAGGGGTTTGTACGGATACGGGTCAACGGGGAGATCAGAGACCTCGGCGAGGAGATCGTCTTTGACAAAAATATACGGCACGATATCGAGCTGGTGGTTGATCGGATCGTGCTGCGAGAAGGAGCCAAAAATAGAATTACCGAGTCAATTGAACTGGCCCTCCGGTACGGGGAGGGGGTAGTAAAGGTGAGTGTGGAGGGAGGAGAGGGACTTGTCTTCAGTGAGCGGTTCTCGTGCCTGGAATGCGGGGTGAGTTATCCCGAGATATCCCCCCGTCTCTTTTCTTTCAACAGTCCATATGGTGCATGTCCCCGTTGCGACGGGCTGGGGTTTCTCTGGGCCAGGCAAACTGCCTTGGCGCAGGAGGTAACGAGTGACGAAAGGCAAGAAGATGAGGCGGCGACGGTGACGTGCCCCGAGTGCGGGGGGGCACGGTTGCGAAAAGAGGCCCTTGCCGTGCGGTTTCAGGGGCGTTCCATTGTCGAGGTGACGGGGTATCCAATTAAAGACGCCCTCGGCTTTTTCGCAGATGCCCGCCTCAGCGCCCAAGAAGAACAGATTGCTCGGCTCATCTTACGGGAAATCAAGGAGCGGCTGGGGTTCCTCGTCCGCGTAGGACTCGACTACCTCTCCCTCGACCGGGCCTCGGCCACCCTCTCGGGGGGGGAGGGGGAGAGGATTCGTCTGGCAACCCAGATCGGTTCCGGGTTAACCGGCGTCCTCTATGTCCTTGATGAGCCGAGCATCGGCCTGCACCTGAGGGACAACCTCAGACTGCTTGCGACCCTGAAGCAATTGCGCGATCTCGGCAACACCGTCCTCGTGGTCGAACACGATCCGCAGACCGTGATGAGCGCCGATCACGTCATTGATATGGGACCGGGGGCAGGGGTGCACGGTGGAAACGTGGTTTTTTCAGGCACACCCGCGGAGTTACTGAAAGATTATGGATCACTCACCGGCAAGTATCTTTCCGGACGTCTGGCCATTCCCCTGCCGGAGACACGTCGGAAAAGGGGCAAGGGGGCATTGATCATCAAAGGGGCCACGGCCAATAACCTCAAGGGGATCACCGTTGAGATACCCCTCGGGGTCTTCACCTGCGTGACCGGGGTTTCCGGTTCCGGTAAGAGCACCTTGATTATCGATACCCTCTACCGGGCCCTGGCCCAGCGCCTGCAAGGCTCCCAGGAGCAGGCCGGTGCGTTTACCGTGCTCAAGGGGATGGAGGGGGTGGACAAGGTGGTCAAGATCGATCAGATGCCGATTGGGAGGACCTCCCGCTCCAACCCCGCCACGTATACAGGGATCTTTTTCTTTATCCGGGACCTCTTTGCCCAGCTTCCCGAATCACGGGTGAGAGGGTACAGCATGGGGAGGTTCAGCTTCAACGTCAAGGGGGGGAGGTGCGAGGCGTGCCAGGGGGAGGGGATCATCAGGATAGAGATGCATTTCCTTCCCGATGTCTATGTGACCTGCGATGAATGCAACGGCAGGCGCTTCAACCGTGAGACGCTGGAGATCAGGTACAAGGGGAAGGATATCGCCGAGGTCTTAGCGATGACGGTGGAGGAGGCCTTGGAATTTTTTCGTCACATCCTTCCTTTGAAGAGAAGGCTCCAGCTCTTGGCCGATGTGGAACTCGGCTATATAGAGCTGGGACAGCCGGCACCAACGCTCTCCGGCGGCGAGGCCCAGCGGGTGAAGTTGGCGCGGGAGCTGGGAAAACGAGATACCGGCAGGACCGTCTACATCCTCGATGAGCCGACCACCGGTCTGCATTTCGCCGAGATCCAACGGCTCCTTGAGGTGCTCAATCGCCTCGTGGATGCCGGCAACACCGTCATCGTCATTGAACACAACCTCGATGTCGTCAAGTCCGCCGACTATATCATCGACCTGGGACCTGAGGGAGGGGATCAAGGGGGGGAGATAATTGCGCACGGCACCCCCGAGGAGGTGGCTGCTATGCCCCATTCCTATACCGGGGAGTTTCTCAAACAGGTGCTGAGCGCAGGCAAATAACCTTTACTCATTTGTATTTTTAGATAGCTAACAGGTTTGACTTATAGAAGATTTCGTTTTACCCTAGTACCGCTTGAAAAAGGGAAAAGGGGAGGGCACGAGTGCTGGATCTGCGGTTTGTGCGGGAAAATATAGATCTCCTTAAAGAGAAGCTGATCCTGCGGGGGGATGACCTGGATCTCACCCCTTTTATCCAATTGGAAAAGGAACGCCGGGAGCTGATCCAGGAGGTTGAGGCCCTTAGGAGCCGGCGCAACCAGGTATCGGACGAGATCAGCAGGCTCAAACAGAAAAAAGGGGATGCAAGCGATCTAATCAGCCGGATGCGTGGGGTCTCTGATCGGATTAAGGCACTAGAGGATGATTTAAAGGAGAAAGAAGAGTGGGTGCAGGCGTTTCTCCTTGTTATCCCCAACATCCCCCATGCATCGGTGCCTGTAGGGAAGGGGGACGCAGATAACAAAGAGGTACGCAAATGGGGTGAGCCTCCTGCCTTTGCCTTTGAGCCCAAAACGCACTGGGACATCGGCGAGGCCCTCGATATCCTCGATTTTAAAGCGGGTGCCAAACTCGCTGGGGCGAGGTTTACCCTGTACAAAGACCTCGGGGCCAGGCTGGAGCGCGCCCTGATCAACTTTATGCTCGATCTGCACATCAACGAGCACGGCTACCGGGAGATGCTCCCTCCCTTTATGGTCAACCGCGACGTGATGATCGGCACCGGGCAGCTCCCCAAGTTTGCCGAGGACCTCTTCAAGATTGAAGGATTGGACTACTACCTCATCCCTACGGCCGAGGTACCGGTGACCAATATCCACCGGGATGAAATCCTTGATGAGCAGGACCTGCCTATTTATTATTGCGCCTATACCCCCTGTTTCCGCAAGGAGGCGGGCTCGTATGGCAAGGACACGCGCGGGATCATTCGCCAGCACCAGTTCAACAAGGTGGAGCTGGTCAAGTTCTCCGTGCCGGAGACCTCATACGACGAATTGGAAAAGCTCCTGGCAGATGCCGAGGAGGTCCTGCGCAGGCTCGAGATCCATTACCGGGTGGTCGCCCTGTGCACCGGCGATCTGGGGTTTTCAGCGGCCAAGACCTACGATATCGAGGTGTGGCTTCCCGGTCAGGGAGAGTACAAAGAGATTTCTTCGTGCAGCAACTTCGAGGCGTTCCAGGCCCGCCGCGCTGCTATTCGTTTCCGCCGTGAAGGGAAAAAGGGGACGGAGTTGGTCCACACCCTTAACGGCTCGGGCCTGGCCGTGGGGAGGACGGTGGTGGCGATCCTCGAGAATTATCAGCAAGAGGATGGCAGCGTCGTTATCCCCAAGCCCCTGCGCCCCTACATGGGGGGGATTGAAAGGATAGAGAAGAAAGATTAAAATTGCAAATTAAGTCAATCCTTGTTGGAGGGATGGCCGAGCGGTTTAAGGCGGCGGTCTTGAAAACCGTTGGGCGTTTACGCGCCTCGTAGGTTCGAATCCTACTCCCTCCGCCAAAATTTGCAAAGCAAATTTTGGCGAGATCTAGGCAAAAGCCGAGAGGCTTTTGACTGATCCGCCTGTTTAATTTAAGGCAAAAATTTTGGCGAGATCTCGCCCTCCGACGTAGTCGGAGAGGCAAATCCGCTAGTCGAGATCTCGCCCTCCGTCAAAGGCGGAGAGGTGGATCCGCCTTCTTTATTTAAGGTAAAAAATTGGCTAGGTCTTGCCCACCACCGAACGCGGAGAGGCGGAGCCGCCACGCAACTGCTTATGTATTACGTTTACATTTTGCTGAATGAGGCAAAAACGCGGACTTATGTCGGCGTTACTAATGATGTTAATAAACGCTTGGCAGAGCATAACGCCGGTAGAGTCAAATCATCTCAACCGTATCGTCCTTACAAGGTAATCCATATCGAGTCGTTTGAAACATTGAGCAAAGCCCGTCAGAAAGAAAAATTTTACAAATCTACGACAGGTCGCAGAAGACTAAAAGAGATGCTTTCATAATTTTTGCCAAGCAAAGAACATGGCGAGATCCGCCTTCCTTCACCTAACCAATTTTTTTACCGAAAAAGACAAAGCAAACAACAAGAAATTCACCAGCACCACGGTGGCACCGGCCGGCAGATCGGCGTAAAAGGATACGGTGATGCCGGTGAGGACCGAGAAGACGGCGATGCCGGCCGCCGTGATCATCGCCGCCTTGAAGCCTTTGGCCAGCTGCAAGGCCGTCGATGCCGGCAGGATAAGCATCGCCGATATCAGCAGGATGCCGACTACCTTGACTGCCAGGACCACGGTAATGGCGGTCAAGAAGATCAGCGCGACATTGATTCGTTCTGTCTTTATCCCTGTAACCCTGGCAAATTGTTCATCAAAGGTCGTGGAAAAAAGATCGTTGTAGAGAAATATGATAACCAGCAAGATAACCACGGACAGCCCTACCGATAAAAAGACCTCCCGGTTGCTGATGGCCAGGATGTTGCCGAACAGGTAACTGAACAGGTCGACATTAAATCCTTTCGACAAACTGGCTAAAATTACGCCGCCGGCAATACTGACGGAAGAGACGATGCCGATGGCGGCGTCGCCGTAGATTCTGGCCTTCTCCGTGAGCTTCAATATCAGATAGGAACCCCCAATGACCAGGGGTATTGCCACATAAAAGGGATAAAAGCCTAAAAAGAGGCCGAGGGCGATGGCCCCGAAGCTGACGTGGGATAGGCCGTCGCCTATCAGTGACAATTTGCGGAGCACCAAAAAAAGCCCGAGTACGGCGCAGAGCACTGAGACAAAGGACCCGGCTACGTACGCCCTCTGGATGAATTCATAGCTGAGAAGATCGAGGAGTGTCATATCACCTATGCTGGTGGCAGATGAGATGCTGGGAAAAGGGGCCGAAGAATTTTTCCATCTCTTTCGACTGGCAAAAATCGGCGAAGCCCCCATAAAAAACAATTTTCTTGTCCAAATACAGGAGCTTACTGGCATATTGGCCGATATGCGCCGTATCGTGGGTGATAATGATGAGGGTAACGCCTTTATCCTTGTTCAACTTTTCTATCAAGGAAAAAAATTGTTCGCGCGTCTTGGGATCCAAGGCCGTGCTCGGCTCGTCCAAGATGAGAAGCTCCGGATCGGAGACCAGGGCGCGGGAGAGAAAGACCCGCTGCTGCTGGCCTCCGGAAAGTGCCCCCACCAATTTATCCTTGAGAAGGGAGATATCCATAAGCTCGAGTGCCTTAAGGATCTTTTCTTCGTCGCTTCGCGTGAATTTTCTGGGGAAGGACTTGTGTGATAAAAGTCCGAGGCCGACCACCTCCTTGACCGTGGCCGGGAACAGGGGGTTGAAGACGTTCACATCTTGCGGTAGATAGCCTATCCGCCTCCACTCGCTAAAGCCCTCTAAGTCCTTGCCGAATATCTCGATCGTTCCTTTGTATTTCTCCTCAAGGCCGAGGATCACCCTGACGAGCGTGGTTTTGCCGGCGCCGTTGGGGCCGGCCAGGGCGATATAATCGCCTTTGTCTATGGTGAGAGAAATGGCGGAAAGGACTTCCGTTGCGTCATAGCTGAATGATAGATCCTTTATGGATAAAATAGTGCCCATATCGTTACCGGCATTCGAGGCCGATCTTGAGGTTCTCCAGATCGGCAGTCAGAATATCAAAGAAAGAGACGCCGCGCTGGAATTGATCTTTAGTTAGATTGTGCGCGGCGTTCAAAAGCAGCAGCTTGGCGTTGGCCTCCCCGGCGATGGTTTCGGCAATCTTCGGGGTGGTCAATTCCTCATAAAAAACATAGTGAATGTTATTTTTCTTGATCTGATCCACCAGCCGGGCCAGGTCCTTGGCCGTCGGCTCTGCATCAGGCGATACACCTTGGGCAGCCACGTACCTGAGGCCGTAGCGCTTGGCCCAATAGCCGAAGGCGTAATGGCCAGCGTAGATGATCTCCTTGCTTTTGCAGGCGTTCAGTGTCTTGCGGAAGGCCGCGTCAAGCTCGGACAATTTTCTATTATAATCATCGGCCTTTTGCTTAAAAAAGGCTTTGTCTGCCGGATCTCTGAGTTCCAGGGCTTGAGCGATGTTTCGGGCCATGATCTTGGCGTTATCAAAATCCAGCCATATATGGGGGTCTAAGGCTCCAGCCGGCTCGTCTTCATCTGGGAATACCGCAGGGATCATTCGCGTCCCTTTGCTTGCGTCCACGACGATGAGCTTCCTGTTGGTTATTCCTTTAATAATATCCTCAGCCCACGGCTCCATGAATTTCCCGGTATAGACGAAGCAATCGGCCTCGTTAATCCGCACAATATCGGTCGGCTTGGGTTCGAACGTATGGGGTTCCACGCCGGGAGGCATGAGCAGGGAAACCTCGGCCCTGTCCGCCCCGATGTTTTTGGCCATGTCATAGAGCGGAAAGAGGGTGGTGACGATCTGGATCTTGCCGGAAGCGACACTTTTCTGTTTATTTACCTTGATCTGTGACAGGGCAATCACACCACCCACGATTGCAAGTATCGCCACGATGCCTACTATGACTTTATTCTTCATGGTATGCATGTTACATAAAAAAATCTAAATTGTCCAATCTTACGGGTTGTCTTTACCGGCGTTCACGAATAAATTTTTTAAAAGGAGTTTGTTACTCTTCCCGGCTAGCCGAAAAAAGGGCTTTTTTTAAAGGTCATCATTGTTGGTATTGTCAACTATCGCTCAGTGCGTTACAATGCATACTACGGAGAGATGGCCGAGCCAGGCCTAAGGCGCTCGCCTGCTAAGCGAGTGTCCCGGGAAACTGGGATCGAGGGTTCAAATCCCTCTCTCTCCGCCAAAATTTGCTTCGCAAATTTTGGCGAGATCTCACCCGCCGCGGAAAGCGGCGAGGTGGATCCGCCAGTCGAGATTTCGCCCTCCGCGAAGGCGGAGAGGCGGATCCGCCATCAAGTTTTATTATGTATTACGTTTATATTCTATTAAATGAGGCTAAAAGCCGAGCTTATACGGGCGTTACGGATAATGTTAATAAACGGTTAGCAGAACATAACGCCGGTAGAGTTAAATCGTCGCAGCCATATCGGCCTTATAAGGTTATCCATATTGAATCATTTGCAACATTGAGTGAAGCGCGTCGCAAAGAAAAATATTACAAATCAACGAACGGGCGCAGAAAATTGAAGGAAATGCTTTTTAAGGCTTAAAGTGGGTTCGTATCCATTGCGCTCCGCCGAAGGCGGAGAGGAGAAGCCGCCTCCTTTTATTTAAGGCAAAAAGATTAGCGAGATTTTCCCGAAAGCCGTTCGGCTTTTGGGGAAGCCGCCAGAAAATTTGCCATGCAAATTTTAAAAGTAAGACCACTTTACCCCTCTCCGAAGGGGTTTTTATTTGCCCTGGCTTTTAACAGGGCAGCCTTGCTTGACGCTCGCAGTAAAAGGTGATAGCGTTTATTTAAAGCGCCCATAGCTCAGATGGATAGAGCGTCGGACTACGAATCCGCAGGTCGGGCGTTCGAGTCGCCCTGGGCGCGCCAATGATTTCAGGGACTTAGCCATTTTTGGTGAGTCCTTTTTTCTTGATGGGTGCGGATAGGGTGCGGACGGGTGCATCATTTCTTTTTTCTTTTTATTTTTATTTTCTTTTTTATTTTTATTTTCTTTTTTGATTTTCTTACCTTTAACAAGAGGTTTGAGCTTTTTTCTTCCTTTCCCATCCTTCCAAACTTAATTCTTAAAGTATATTCTTTTGTTATATTGGGCAAATTGAATCGAACAAAGAATCTCAACCCTTCTTTAGGTTTCAAAACCCTGGTTGGCACGCTAGATATTTTCATCATCTCATCAGGAAGCTCTCGTAATTCTGTCGAGCCCCCACCCATACCCCAAAGATCACTATTTATGGTTAATCTACCGCTTTCTGGATGCTCAGTATCTAAGTGCATAAAGGATTTTGGGAACTCCACAGCACACAGGGGGAGCTTTAATTCATTTTTACTAAAATTGAGGATTGAAAATTCAACCTTTTGCCCAATTTCGTAAAGTTTTCCTTCCGCCTCTTTCAACCATGGATCATAGAGAACTTCCATCTTTTGGATCAGAAAGGAACCTCCAGGAAGGGACTCAAAAAACCCTCCAATCACATCAGATAAATGCCCTGAAGGTCCTTTCCTTAAAACTTTATCTATCTTATTCTTATCCACAGGGGGTATTGGTTCCGGAAGTGAACGATATGCTTCTTTTTCGTTACGAGAGTCATCACGAGACATACTAAGATGGGTTTTACCTACACCGACCTCTACATTATCGCTTGCAAGGCGTTTGATAAAAATTTTGATTAGTAAGTTAATAGGTTTTTTGAATAGGCAGATTAACAGAAGAATAAAGAAAGGCCAGATAAGAGCCTTACTCAGGTTAACAATCTGTTCAAACCAAAAAACATCCATTGGTTTTCCTAATGGCTCTCGGTTACTAAGTTTATTATATCACCCTATCCCCCTAAATTATCTTTTGTCAAGCCTGGTTATGGAGTTTTAATCCTTCTAAAAGGATAATCAATACCTTCAAAATCATCCAATCCGTCCACCGCTGCCTTGTTCGCTCCTGGTACGAGGTGCCCGTAGACGTCAACGGTTATTTGAATCGAGTAATGTCCAAGCGGGTCGCTGATGCATTAGCTTTTTCTGTCAAGGGCTACTTCATCAAATAACCTATTTGCCGGAACGCACCGGCAGTGCCCGACGGAAGGTGTCGCCAGACTGGCCACCCCAGATCCCCTTGCCTTTGCCGAAATCGAAGACGACGGCGTCGGAACCGCGTGTTTCTGATGCCCAAAGCCAAAAAGAAGATAGCTGAATCAATTCCGTTAAGTGGACAGCATATATACCGGCAGCCTTATAAGTTTTAGCCGCATCATGCAACCCCGCTAGCTCATCCTGCGTCGGCATACGCCAATCCGTGTAACCGCCGCCACGATAATTCTCACAATAGCTCTTAGCATTATACCAGTTAATGTGTGATCCATTGTCCCTCGCCGCCCACATCAGCCTGGTCTTTATGTCCAAGACTGTCCCGTTATCATAGGCGATAAAACGACCGTCTCTGGTCTTCTCTCCGGCGAAGGCAAACCCTGCAGTAACTATCATTCCTAAAACTAAAACCCCTATTAATAATCTTTTCATGTTTTTTCCTTTCTTCTTTCATTGTTATTTTAGAATGGTGTGAAATGCGTTTGCCGTTATTTTACTCTAGTATCAGCATGATTCATATAGTAAATGACATCTTCATATGGGGAATATGGGATTTATGGAGTACACAATTCAGTGCACATCCTCTCTTAAACTAGTTAAATGAAAAGCATTATAAATATGCAACGGATAAATAATCCGCAGGTCGGGCGTTCGAGTCGCCCTGGGCGCGCCAGGGATTTTTAAAGGGTTAGGCGATTCAGCCTGGCCCTTTTTCTTTTTTTGCCAAATGGTGACAAATTTTATTCCAAAATATGACAAAGAATGTTTTTATTGTCATATCCGCTCATTTTTAGCTTGCCTTTTTTTGAAATATATAATATTTTCGGCGAGTTTAACTTCAGTGAAAAATTATTTTTGGCCGATAAATTGCAGAAAAAGACGCCATATGTCCCGTAGGTTTTTTATGAATAGTTATTCTATGAACAGAAAAAGACTCTTCGGTATAGCTGTTCTCATGATCTGCCTCCTGGCCCCTGCCTTGCTCTGCAGTCAGGCCTGGGCAGTTGACGTGCAAATTTCCCAATTGACCGACGCGCCTGACCCCGCGATCCGCGGCGGTCAAATCACTTATTCCACATTTATTGAAAACAATGCCGATGATACGGCGCACAACGTAGTATTAACCTTTCCCTTGCCCGCCACTACCACTTTTGTCTCAGTCACCGATCCCCCTGGTACCCCCACCTGCAGCCACGACGGGGGCACACCGGGGACCGTAACCTGCACCTTCGGTGACCTGCTGGGAACGCTCATAGGTGGACCAGTCTATCAGATTGATACGGTCATCCGGACCTCGGGGGCTACGGGATCAACCATAGATGTTACTGGGTCCGTTTCAACCAGCGACAGCGATAGCAATCTTGCCAACAATACTCTCACCCAGAATACGACTATTGACGACGGCGCGGATCTTGTTGTCGCCAAGACGGACTCCCCTGATCCGGTCATTGCCGGCGGCAATGTTACCTATACGATCACGGTCACGAATAATGGCCCCAACAGCGCCAATGCAATAACCGTCATAGACACCCTGAACGACAACATGACCTATGTTTCGGCCAGCGGCAGCGGGTGGTCGTTCAGCCGTGTCGGACAGGTGGTGACCTGCACGCGGTCTACTATTGCCAACGGGGCAACGGCTCCGGCTATTACCTTGGTGGGAAGGGTGACGGGCGCCATTACCGGCACCATCACCAATGTGGTGACTGTTTCTGCCACCACCGGCGATCCCGATACCAGCAACAACACCACGACCCAAGACACTGAGGTCACTTTGGGGACAGACCTGTCAATCACCAAGGTCACCGTAGGCGCTGTCATCGGCAATCTAACAGCAACTTTTTCTCTGCGCCCCCGCAACAACGGCCCTTTTCCCGCCGACACCGTGCAGGTAACCGATACCCTGCCGGCCGGTTTTACCTACATCAGTGCTATCGGCACCGGTTGGAGTTGCAGCGCGGTTGACCAAGACATCACCTGCACCCGCGCTACCTATGCAGTAGGAGCAGCGAATAATATCACCGTCCAGGCAACCGCCCCTGCCAGCGGCACCAATATCACCAACACCACCGTGATAACCGCAACTACCCCCGACCCCAATCTCAGCAACAATACGGGTTCGGTGACCTTCAATATCGTGCCGGATGGAGCTGATCTCTCCATCACTAAGTCCAAGACACCCAACCCAGTTGCCCAGGGTTCAAACATCACCAGCACCATGCGGGTAACCAACAACGGTCCCCGCGCTACTTCCGGTACCCTCACGGTCACCGATACCCTGTCGACTGGGGAGACCTATGTTTCCGGTAGCGGTACCAACTGGACGTGCAGTCACAACGGAGTGAATCCTGGAGGGGTGGTGACCTGTACATACGGCGCTACCCCCCTGGCATCCGGTGCCTCGACATCTGTCCTGACCGTTATTACCACTGCAACAAACGCGGGCGATCTGACGAACACCTCCTGCGCCAGCGACGCTGGTGTTGGCGGCCAGCCAGACGGCGTGAGTGGAAACAACTGCGCCAGTGCCACCGTTACCAGCACTGCTGCCAGGGCGGATCTAGCCATCAGCAAAAGCGCCGACGCAGGAGGTGACACAACGCTCTCCGTGAGCGAGAATACTATCACGTACACTATCAATGTTACCAATAACGGGCCGGATGCCGCCACGGGCGTCGTGCTGACCGATACCATAGCCGGTTATGTTTCAAGCAGTACCGGCGTCGCAGTTACCAGCAGCCCTGCCAATTATACGTGCACCACGGGCAGCACAGTGACCTGCACCCAGCAGAGCGGGAGTCTCGCCAGCGGTGCGACGGATCAATTCGTTATTCAAGTCTCGCGTCCCCTGTTCGACGGCCCCCAAACCAATACGGCCACGGTTAATTCCACGGTGGTCGGCGATCCCGATCGTACCAACAATTCAACGACCGCAACGGTGACTATTGACCCCATTGTCGACGTGCAGATGCAGAACAAGACCGTCTCCCCCACTAGCGTAGCTGCCGGAACCCAGGCAACCTACGTGCTGACGTTCCGCAACAACGGGCCATCTACTGCCGCCAACGTCGTCGTGACTGATGATTTCAACCTTCCCGTTGGCGGGGATACGAATTTCACCTTCATCTCCGCTACCCCCACGGAGGGGACCTGCTCCTGGGATAATGGGACGAAGATCCTTACCTGCAACGGGATTACCTTGGACAATGGCGAGTCACGGACCGTGACCGTTATCATCCGACCCAATTGGCAGAGCGGTGACCCGGTCCGGACCATCAACAACACCGCCACCATTGCTACGGACACCACCGAGAGCAACGCAGCGAATAACAGCCGGACTCAGACGCTGTCAGTTACCTCCTCCGACCTCGATTTGCTGGTCAACAAGACTGACCTCGTTGACCCCATCGGTTATGAATCGGGGGTGCCGGCTAACAACACCATTACCTATCTGGTGAGGATTACCAACCGGGGGGCATCCCTTGCCACGGGCCTGACCTTGACCGATACCATGACACCGAAGAACGGCAAGACCCTTACGTTTCTCGGTGACAAGGCTACCCCCTCAGGGCCGATCGCTCCCCTCTGTAATAACGTGGGAACATCGATAACTGGCCCGGCTACGCAGACCATTATCTGTAACTTTCCTGATTTGGCGGCCAATACCTCATACGACCGCTACCTGGACTTCGAGGTGGTGACTGCCCCGGATCCCACTGGCGATACGCACAACAACATTGCCACGGTGAGCGTGAACGAACATGACCGATTGCCGGCTAATAACTCCGAGGCTGAGACAACCTCGGTGCGCATGCGCGTTGACCTGGCAGTTGCCAAGGCCCCGGCATTGAATCCGGTCCAGCTGCGCGAGCCGTTTAACTGGACCGTCACCGTGACCAACAATGGCCCTGGAGACAGCACCCAGACAACCGTGACCGACACCCTGCCCGCAGGCATGGCCTTTTATGGCGCGGCACCATCCTGGTCCAAAACAGGCCCTGTAGGCTCTGGCACCTGCTCGACCGCCGGGCAGAACCTGACCTGTAACCTCGGTATGCTTTCGTCCACCGGCGTTGCCACGATTACCATGCCGGTGCGCGTGACGGCCTATCCGGGTGGCGGGACCACGACAAACTGTGTCACGGCAACTACGGACCAGTTCGATCCCAATGCCGCGAACAATACCAATCAATGCGGCACCGTTACGGTGCAACGATCGAGCCTCGCGGGGTATGTCTACCGCGATTTGGATGACGATGGGTCCATGGACGCAGGCGAGACCGGGATAAATGCCGTAACCCTGACCCTGACCGGCACCGACGCCTATGGAAATACGGTCAATACCACGACAACGACCAATGCCGGTGGCGACTATCTCTTTAACAACCTCTCCCCCTCGGACGGCACCGGCTATACGGTTACCGAGACCCAGCCGCCGTTATCTTATTTCGACGGCCTTGACAGCAGGGACAACGGCGCGAGCGCTATTCCCGGCAGCAGGACAACTGACGTCATTCCCAGTATTACTGTCCCCGCCAACACCGCACTCACCGGCTACCTCTTTGGTGAGATACCGGCGGCAAGCATCTCCGGATATGTCTGGAATGATGAAGACAATGACGGCGCCGCGATGCCGGTGAGACTACCGGCATCCCGAACGCGCAAATTACCTTAACGGGCACCGATTACCTCGGCAACCCCGTCAATGTGAGCACCACCACCAACGCCAGCGGGGCCTATAGTTTCGGCCCCCTGCGGGCAAGCAACCCGGCTGGTTATACCGTTACCGAGACACAGCCGGCTGCCTGGGCAGACGGCCTGGACAGCGCCGGCTCGGCTGGCGGCTCGGTAGGCAACGATATCATCAGCGCCGTCGTCATCAATACCACCACCATTGCTACCGAGTACAATTTCGGCGAACGCGGCGGCAGTTTGGCCGGCATTGTCTATAACGATATTAATAACGATGGCGTCCGCGCTCCGTCTGAGCCGGGCATCCCCAATGCGACAGTCACCCTTACCGGAACAGATATAAACGGCACTGCAGTAAACCGTGCTACGACTACCGCTGCTGACGGCACGTATAGCTTCACCGATCTGACGATGCCGAATGCAACGGGATATACCATCACCGAGACGCAGCCGGCGGGTTGGGCAGACGGCCTGGATGCCGTCGGTACCCTCGGCGGTACCCTCGGTAACGATGTCCTTTCTGCCGTTATTTTCCCGACTCCCGGGGCAGCAGGCACGGGATACAACTTCGGGGAGATCCAGGGTGCGGCCGGTGTTGCCCAGGTCTCCGGAACGGTATGGCTTGATCTTGACCACGCCCGTGATCTCGATGGGGGCGAGCCTCTCATGGCTAACTGGACTGTCGAGCTGATCCAGCGCCCTGACCCCCTTGATAATACGAACTACACGCTCATCGCCACGACCACTACCAATGCCGCCGGAGCATATGCCATCACCGGCTTGTCTCCGGGGACGTATGAGATTCGCTTCCGCCGCCCGTCCACCGGATACATCTCCGGCATTCCCATATCCGCGTGGCCGGGAGTTGATCTGACGTACGGGACTATTCGGAACCTCACACTGGTTGCCGGCGACAA
>Ga0154798_1088_pt3 | contig 16748 bp, 15 predicted proteins | sample Rifle2008BG16ft_FD_105806 | JGI IMG/M metagenome (GOLD analysis project Ga0154798, IMG submission 105806) | Deltaproteobacteria bacterium RBG_16_54_18 | reverse complement strand
CGGGTACGGTACGTTCCGCCGTAAATGGCCGTTACGGAGCAGAATTCACAATCAAAGGGGCACCCCCGAGTGGTCTGGATGGTATTTTCAAAGAAGTACCCTTTCGGGGGAAGGAGATCCCGGCGCGGGAAGGGGAGGTGGGAGAGATCGGTCCTGTCTTTTTGCTGATAAAAGCGCTTTAACGTCCCGTTGGCGGCATCCTGCACAACGTGCGGCCAGATCTCATCGGCCTCCCCGATGACCACCGCGTCGCAATGGGCAATGGCCTCGTCGGGCAGCCAGGTGGGGTGTATCCCCCCCATAACGACCTTGACCCCTCGCTGCCGGTATGCCTCGGCGATCTCGTACCCCCGTGGTGCCAAAGGGGTTATGGCGGTGATGGCGGCAAGATCGCACGCCTCGTCTAAATTAAGCGGCGCAATCCCCTCGTCGTGGATAGATACCTCGTGTTCCGGCGGGGTCAGGGCGGCGAGGAGCGTCGTCCCCAGTAAGGGGAACTTAAAAGAGATGACGTCCCAAAAACTGTCCTTAGGCCATTGGGGGATGATGATCTTGATCTTCATGGTCGGCCTTCCATCTTACCCGCGAGGAATTCCTTTAAGTCCGCAAGGGGGTATATCTTCCACCCTGTCTGCCCAGGGGCAAACGCCCCCGGGGGGAGGGGGAGATTGATCCGAGGTTCTTTCATACGCAGCTCAAACCTGAGACCTATTGCCTCGAGATCGCCGGAGATGCTCGTGGGGAACCGCCCGGGCGTAGCCTCTTGGTAGTCCTGAAAACGCATAGTGAGAAATAAGGACGAGCCTTCTTGCAGCCTGCCTTGGTAGAGCTTCCCTTCACTCGGTACGAGGACCTGCAGGAGGCCGTTGGTGTAAATGATTTCCCCTACGGTAGGGCCGAGACTGACGGCGAAGCGCATCCGCAACGAGTCGGGGTTTTCATAGAGGAAAGGCCCCTGCAAGACATAATATTCTCCTTGCACCTCGAGCTTCAGTGAGGCCTGCGCCTGCAGCGAATCGACCCCCTGATATTGTCTCGTGATTTCCGCAAAGACTTGAGCAAGGGGGACTGTTTCCTCCCCCTCCTGCGGCATCTTCTGAGGTGCGCAGCCGGGCACGACGGCGCAGAGCATTACCATTATCAGTGCATACGCACGCAGCTTCATTGTTCCTCCCTCAGTCGGTTACCGATGAGTTCGGCGGTTATTTCTCCGGAGGCCATGGCTGCCGCTACACCGCCACCCGGGGCGGTCCAATGCCCTGCCAGATAGAGGCCTGCGATGGGGGCGACCCTGCTCAAACGATAGAGCCCCGCCTGTCGGGGTATCTGGGCCCACCCATAGGCCGCGCCCCAGCGATTGCCTGTCATCCGTTCGATGGTAAGCGGCGTGGAGCTCACTTGTACGACGACCCGCCGGCGGAGATCGGGTAGCATGTCCGCCGCCTGCGAGAGGAGCTGTTCAACCAGCGTTTTTTTTGCTCCCTCATCCCACCCCCCTGTTAGGTGGTAAGGCGCCTTGTAGCTGAGACAGAGGGTGCTGTACCCCTGCGGTGCATGCGAGGGATTGACGAGGGAGGGGGCGAGGAGGTAGTAGGAAGAGGCAGCGGGGATCTCTCCTGCGGCCAGAGAACGGTATTCCTGCTCCAAGTCGTATTGGGGGAAGACCTCATTGTTGGAGCATGACAGCGCCGGTTGCCCTTCCACGCCGAGATAAGTGATAAAGTAGGAGAACGATGGCCGCATACCTTTTAAACGCTTGGACCAACCGGGGGGTAGGGAATCCTCGCCGATCATCTGCAGGAAGGTGGTGGTGGCGTCGGCGTTGGAGATAACGGCGCGGGCAGTGGCCGTTTGCCCGCCCTTTATTTGTACCCCGATGGCCTTACCGCCTGTCACGATGATCTTTTTGACCTCGTGCCGGGGGTAGAGAGTACCCCCGCGCTGCGTCAAATTTTCCGCGAGCAGCAGGGGCAAGTCTTCCATCTTGCCCTGCAGGACGGCGACGCCCTCCTGCAGGTAGCTCATCTCCAGCGAGGCCATGGCGATCACGGAGAGCTGGCTCGGCGGCAGGAGGGTATAGGACTCCGCACGCCGAGGATCACCTTGAGCACGGGGTCCTGAATAAATGCGTCCAGCAATTCCTGGAGGGTCTGCTCACGGTATTGAAAGATAGAGGGAAATTCCCGCTCGACATGCGAGGGGTCAAACCACGAGAGGGTATGCGGGAATCGATCTATCTCTGCGGCAAGAGAACGGTACACCTGATATATTTTTTTGATCCCGGCTTGTTCACGGGGGAAGAGGGATGCCAGGTATTCAATATGGGTATTGAGTTCCGCGTACTGTATAATCGTGCGGTCGGGAAAGTGGTATTCGCGGGCTCGGTCGAGGGGGAGTAGCTCGATACGATCTCGCAGGCCGAGGGAACCCAAGAGCCGCCACACCCGTCCTCCTGCTCGACACCCCCCGATAGACTGAACGGACAGATCGAAGGTAAAACCTCGACGCTTGAAGGATGTACAGCACCCCCCGACGGCGGCCTTTTTTTCAAATATGGCCACGTGGAACCCCTTTTCGGCGAGGATGTTTGCGCAGACGAGCCCGCCCAACCCTGCGCCGATAATGATGACGTCGTAATCCATGTTCTGCTCAATGTAAAGAAGCGTATCCCTCTTCCTTACCTGATTTCTTCGTTTGAGGCAAGTCCGCTCGCTGTATTAGTTAGCGAAGGGTATTGGCAGGGCAGAAGTGGAGGATAAGCTCCCTGATGAGTTTGGCAGCGGCCATGACGGACTGTTGGGTGGGGTCATAGGGGGGCGAGAGTTCAACCACATCGAACCCTATGACGCGCAGCGAGCTCAATTGAGAGATGAGGGTAATACATTCAACGAACGTAAGGCCCCCCGGCTCCGGAGTGCCAACGCCCGGGGCCACAGCGGGATCAAGGACGTCGAGGTCGACAGTGAGATAAACCGGCCGGCCTGCGGCCCGCTGAAGCGTTTCCGGCACTTGGGCAAGACTTCCCATGATGCGTGCAGCCTGTATCTCCTCTTTGGTCCCCGACCTGATGCCGAGCTGGCAGATATTTTCCCCTCCCAGGATATCGGCTATGCGCCGCATGACGGTGGCATGAGACAAGATGTCTCCCAGGTATTCCTGCCGGAGGTCGGCATGAGCGTCCAATTGGATTACCAGCAGGTTAGGATAGTATTTTATCAGTGCCCTGACGGCAGAGAGCGAGATCAGGTGTTCTCCCCCGAGCAGGATGGGGAACTTCTTTGCCCGTATGACGGTCTCCAGATAGCCCTGAATGAGCTCCAGAGCACCTTCCACATTTACCTGCGGGAGAAGAATATCGCCCGCGTCGCATATTTCCAGATCGTCCAGGTCCTTATTTGAAAGAAGACTATAGGTCTCAAGCCCCCAGGAGGCATCGCGGATGGCTTGCGGAGCAAAGCGCGTCCCCGATCGGAATGACGAGGTGCTATCTAAAGGGCAACCAATGACGACCGCGGTACTTTTATCATAGGGGGCATGGGCGGCGAGAAAAGAGCGAGAGGAGAACTGCAAGTCCATCTGGGTTGTTTGCCGCCGTTGTTAGGACGAAGCCCACAATACCACGGCGGCCAGGGAGGCACCGATGTTCTCAACGGTATGCTCGACGGCGATCGACTGGAGGGCCTTGATCTCCCTCCCGCGAAGCATCATCCCTTCCACCGCCATAGCGCGGACGATCTCTTCGATCTGGCGCCGCTCTCCCTTGGCAGAATATTCCATGATCAACCCATTCTGATTTTCATCCTCAGGAAGTGCTATAGCGACGCCGGCCGAGATGATCTCGCCGGGTACATCGCTGGTAATCGCGGCATACGCGGCCGGGACCAGGGCCCCGGGAGGAAGGTCGATCGGGTCAATCAAGGTGCACCGCGGCGGCACGATGCTCGACATCTTGACGATATTCGTATTGCCGATTCCCGCCTGCAGCAAGGCGCCGTCAAACGCGTTCAGAGGGGTATACCCCTCTGATACCCCGGAAGCCAAAAAATATATATCTGGCATTTTGAAGATCACTTTTTTCTCCGTTCTCTATTCTCTATAGAATACTATTGTTCCCCATCTGGTAATGTGCCCTTCCTTATCTCCCGAGTCGTCTCGGCCGCATCAAACCTAGAGCACAGTATAAGAAGAAATTAGTTTAATAAACTAAACTGGCCTTATTATAATAATATCCGTAGAATTGTCAAGTGTTTTTTTTGAAATTTGTGAATTTTTTTAGAGCTCTGTTCGACGGCCTTCTTTTCTGCTGTTTCTGCCTTTTTCGCAGATCGGGCAAGTGGGTTGCGGGCAGTCCATCTCCTCGGCTTACGATAGCCTGTTTTTATAATCGTGATAGGTAAATTCCTTGACCACCTTGAATCCCGATTGTTCATTCCATAATCCGATAGAGGGATGGTTGACGCCATTGAACATGGTCGTCTTCACCGTCGTATAATGGATCATGTCCTCGAATATGATTTTATCTCCAACGTGCAATTCTCTCTCGAATGACCAATTGCCCATATAATCTCCTGCCAGACAGCATATCCCTCCCATGCGGTATGTAGGCCTTCCTTGCTTTTCGTCGACGGCTCCTTGAATGGTCGGCTTATACGGCATTTCCAGACAATCGGGCATGTGGCAGGTAAAGGAGACGTCGAGGATCGCCGTTTTGATTCCCTGATGCTCGACGATATCTAAGATTGTTGCCACGAGGTAACCCGTTTGATAGGTAAAGGCGCTCCCCGGCTCTAAGATGATGTTCACCGCGAAGCGCCCCTTGAAATCGGCGAGCAGGGAAATCAAATGGTCAATATTATAATTCTTTCCTGTCATAAGGTGACCGCCGCCCATGTTGACCCATTGTACGCGCGGCAAAAAGCGGCCGAATTTAGTCATAAAAACGGCGAGCACCTGTTCCAGTGCAAAAGAGTCGGCCTCGAAGAGGGTATGAAAATGCAGTCCCTCTACGCCCGCAGGGAGAGCATCACCAAGTTCCTCTGCCGTGATGCCAAACCGGGAACCCGGTTTGCAGGGGTTATATATATCATAAGCGGTATCTGAAAACTCGGGATTGACGCGCAGGCCAAGCGAAATCCCCTCCCGTTGGGCCATCTCACGATACCTTTGCAATTCGACAAGGGAATTGCAGGAGATGTGGCTGCAGTATCGTAGGATGTCCGCCATCTCCCTTTGTTGATACGCCGGGGCATAGATATGCGTCTTTACCCCGAGTTCCTCGAATGCCAAACGCGCTTCATTCAGTGAGCTTGCCGATGCGCCAAAGCCGTATTCTTTGAAGATCGGGAAGACGCCCCACGTCGAGAAGGATTTAAACGCCAGGAGGATTTCAACGCCGGCAGCCTCCTTAACTTTTTTGATTATGGCCAGATTATTTCGGAGCAGTTGTTCATCAATGACGTAACAGGGCGTTTCAATCTGATTGAAGTCGATAGGCATGGATATCTATACTTCCAAATCTACATCGTGTAGTTCGTGCCAGGGGAGACCGTGCAGATTGAGTTGCTCCATAAACGGGTCCGGGTCGAATTCCTCGACATTGAACACACCCGATTTTTGCCACTGACCAATCATAAACAGCATCGCACCGATCATGGCAGGCACGCCGGTGGTATAGCTAACCCCCTGCGCACCGGTTTCCCGGTAGGCGTCCTGATGCGTGCAGTTGTTGTAGACATAGTATGTCTTCTCGCGCCGATTTTTTACCCCTTTGATGCGGCACCCAATGGAGGTTTTGCCCGAATAGTGTTCTCCGAGTTCACCGGGATCGGGCAATACCGCCTTGAGGAACTGCAGCGGTATTATTTCCCTGCCTTCATACAGAATCGGCGTAATACTTGCCATCCCGATATTTTGAATCACCCGCAAATGGGTCAAATATTCCTGTCCGAAGGTCATCCAGAAGCGGGCACGCCTGAGAGACGGGAAATGTTTTACCAAGGACTCTAATTCCTCATGATAGATCAGATAAGATTCTCGTGGGCCGATCTCCGGATACGTCAACGGCCGATGAATCTCGTGCGGCTCCGTTTCAACCCATTTCCCCTGCTCCCAATACTTTCCTTTTTGTGTCACCTCCCGGATGTTGATTTCCGGATTAAAATTAGTGGCAAACGGCTTGCCATGATCGCCGGCGTTACAGTCGACAATATCAAGATAGTGGATCTCGTCGAAATGATGTTTGGCGGCATACGCCGTGAAGACGCCTGTTACCCCCGGATCAAAACCACAGCCTAAAATGGCGGTGAGCCCGGCCCGTTTGAATCTGTCGTGATAGGCCCATTGCCAGGAATATTCGAATCGCGCGACCTCGGGGGGTTCGTAATTTGCCGTATCCAGATAATTGACGCCCGCTTCCAGGCAGGCGTCCATAATGGTTAAATCCTGGTACGGGAGCGCAACATTGATAACGATTGCCGGCCGAAAGCTTTTAAATAAAGCTACTAATTGTTGAACATCGTCGGCGTCCACCTGGGCCGTCTTAATTTTCGTGCCGCCGACCGCAGCGGCAATGGCCTCGCACTTTGCCCGCGTACGACTTGCCAGCATGATATCATCAAATACCGCAGGTACTTGTGCGACCTTATGCGCTACGACGGTGCCGACGCCGCCTGCGCCGATGATCAATATGCGCTCCATGGTCAATCAACCATACTTTCGTCTCTATACTTATACCTACTGAACATCGCTGCGTTAGAAATATGGCGGCGAACTGATCCAAAGCACCAGGGCGCTTTGCGAGCTCGTGTTTTGCAGCCAGTGCTCCTTTTCCGCCGAAAAATAAAAACATTCGCCTTTCTTCAGTTTTAAAACCTCCCGTCCGAAGCGGAGGTTTACCCGTCCCCACAGGACGTAGCCGAATTCCTCCCCCTCGTGGGGCCTCTCCTTCGGCGTTGCCTGCCCTCGCTGCAAGGTGACGATGATCGGTTCCAAACGACGATTCGTTGAACCGGGGATCAAGAGTTCGAAATTCTCTATTCCTTCCTTTTCTATCGGGACGCGATCCTTTGCCTGATAGACGATCTTTTCTACCGAGGTCTCACGGAAGAAATCAGAGATATTTTCGTCCATAGCCTTCAAAATCTGGAAAAGACTGTCTAGAGAGATAGAGGTCAAATCGCGCTCGATCTGCGAGATAAACCCCTTTGTCAACCCCGCCCGATCGGCCAACTCCTCCTGGGTTAGGTTGCTCGACTCCCGCAAATTTCTGATCCGTTCCCCGATTTTCATCTGCTGGTTCCCCGCGCCGTCCGAAGAATACTATAAAAAGAAATTTGTTTAATAAAATAAACAGGGTTTATTATATCGTGCCGTTCTTATTTGTCAAGCATTTTAAGGTTCTTACGATGAGCGGGGAGATTCGAATCGGCGGTACAATGCTCCGGAGGATGCGTGCAGCACTTCACTCTCTTGAGTTGTATTACAGATGATTTTTCAGGTACAATGAAAAAGTATCGGGGCATGCTGCAGGGGCATTTCCCTTTGACATTTAGCCTACGGAGCGTTATATAGGTCGTCGAAGAAAGATGGCAAAAAAAAGCGTAACCTACAAAAATGCCGGGGTAGATATTGTGGCGGGCGACCGTTTCGTCCAGTTGCTGAAACCCCTGGCCCAGCGCACCTTCACCGCCGGGGTAAGGGGGGACATCGGAGGGTTTGCCGCCCTCTTCGCCCCCGACCTCGCCGCGTATCAGCGTCCCCTCTTGGTCTCGGCTACTGACGGCGTCGGGACAAAATTAAAAGTGGCCACACTCATGGGGCGATACAACACCGTCGGGATCGACCTGGTGGCCATGTGCGTCAACGATATCGTGGTTACGGGGGCCACGCCACTCTTCTTCCTCGATTATTTTGCCACCGCCCGCCTTGATGTGGCACAAGGGGTAGAGGTTATAGACGGCATAACACAGGGATGTCTGCAGGCGGGATGTGCCTTGATAGGAGGGGAGACGGCGGAGCTGCCAGGTTTTTATCCGGCGGGTGATTTTGAGCTGGCCGGGTTTGCCGTGGGGGTAGTGGATGAAACAAAGGTGGTAGACGGCGCTGCTATCCGCCCCGGCGATGCCATCATCGGCCTTGCCTCCCAAGGGCTGCACAGCAACGGCTACTCTCTGGCCAGGCGAGTCCTCTTAGACGCGTTGCACTTGGGGATTCATGATACCGTCGCCGGATTAGCAACTTCGCTGGGGGAAGAACTCTTGCGGCCGACACGCATCTATGTGAAGACGATCCTTGCCCTGCTACGGACTTTTACCATCAAGGGGATGGCCCACGTTACCGGCGGCGGGATAGCGGGGAATGTCATCCGGATACTTCCGCCCGGCAGCAAGGCGGTGATTGTGAAAGAGCGGTGGCAGATTCCGCCCATTTTCCACTTGATCGCCAAAAGGGGTAATGTCCCCGATGAGGAGATGTGGAAGACGTTTAATAACGGTATAGGGTTGGTCTTGGTGGTTGCTGCGGCAGATACAGCGGCGATCGTCCAAGCGATTGAGACGATGGGTGATAAGGCATTTATTATCGGTGAGGTAGTTGCGGGGGAGGGGGTAGAACTCGTATGAGCAACGGCGTGATATATTGTTACGGGCAAAGGCTTATGGCGTGCATACCGTGAGAAAAGAACACAGAGACCTTAACGACGCGAAGATCCTCTTTATTCGGCTGAGCTCACTCGGTGATCTGATTCTTACCCTTCCTACCTTGAAGGCTCTCAAGGATCAGTACCCCCGAGCCCACATCTCCTGGCTGGTGCAGGATGCCCTCAAAGATGTTTTGACGGGTAATCCCTATCTCGATGAGATCATTCCGGTTGACCTGCTCTCGATGACTGATAAATATGCCACCCCCAAGATATGGCTGCAGGGAGGGATGAGACTCTTTCGTAACCTCAAAAAGGCCGCTGGCATCTTCCGCGAGAAAAGATTCGATATCGTCCTGGAATTTCAAGCCCTCTTTAAAAGCGGCGTTTTTGCTGCATTGAACGGCAGGGCCGAACGCTATGGGTTTAAAAACGCTCGCGAATTGAGCCATCTCTTCCTCAACCGCCCCCTATTTGTACGCGATAAGTCCAGGCATGCCGTCGAGAACTATTTGCAGTTCGCCCGCTATTTCGGCTGTTCGGCGAAGAGGGTAGAATTTCCCCTCTTTATCCCCGCCGAGGATGAACGTTATATCGAAGGACACCTCAGCCAAAAAGGGATCAAGAGGGGAGACTTCACAGTATTTGTCAGCGCCACGGCCCGGTGGCAAAGCAAATTCTGGGACCAAGAGTCCTTCGCCCGCCTCTGCGACGAATTAGTGCACCGCTTTGGAGCCAAGGTTATCTTTTCCGGTCTCCCTTCGGAGTTTAATTATCTACAGGGGATCAGAGAAAGAATGCAGGAGAATGCGCTCATTATGGCGGGAAGGACTACCATTAAACAGTTTCTCGCCTTGCTCAAACAATCACGCCTCTATGTCGGGGTTGACAGCGGATCTATGCACGCGGCAGTTGCTTTGGGGATACCGGTAGTCGCCCTCTTCGGCCCATCGAACCCTCGCTGGATAGGGCCCTATGGTCAAGAACAGGGGATCGTCACCGTCAATTTCCCTTGTGCGCCCTGCAATAAGCGGGAGTGTCGTGACCACCGTTGCATGCTCCAGATAACACCCGAGATGGTCCTCGATAAGGTGGAAAAAATTATTCCCCGTATTCCCCGTATCTTATAGGGATTCGTTGGCTCTTGCTTGTGTGAGCGAGTGATACTTGCGGATGACTCTGTCGGCGTATTCGGTGGGTAGCGGCATGCCAAGTTCGATCCTTTCCCGCACGTAGCCGGGGCCGAAGTTATAGGCGGCGAGCGCTACCTTGAGGTCTTTAAATTGCAAAAGCAATTTGGAGAGGTAGTAGAGGCCTAACCGAATGTTTATCGCGGGGTCATAGATGGCTTGCTCATCATCAGTCAAAACTATTCCTACTTCCTGCGCCAGACCTTTGGCTACCGGCGGAAGCAACTGCATTAATCCTCTCGCCCCCTTCGACGACGTCGCCTTACTGTAGAATGAGCTCTCCACGATGATGAGGGCAAGAACCAGCTCCGGATCACACTGGTATCGCTGCGATTCAGCACAGATGAGAGCAGCGAGCTGCGCCTCTTCTTTGTCGGTGAGCCCCGTATCGTACCGTTGCATAAAGCGATAGATCTCTCCCCACGCGGACGTGTCGAACTCCAGCAGGACGACATCCCAATAGCCAGCTGCAACTACCTGTTCCCTATTTTCCTGATACGCCATATAGGCGAGCGGTACATAACTGAAAAATACGATGAGCGGGAAGGTAATAAGAAATTTAAAGCTGGATTTTTTACGCAGGGTCTTCAGGGAGAGGAGGCGTCTGCCCCATGTCAGTAATGACTCCTCCAATAAGTCCTCCTTACCTACATTTGCATAAAGTATAGGTTCAGTAAACGCATATGTCAAGGTTTACTGTAGAGGGGTAGGTTGAGCTGCTTTTTCCGCTTCCTGCCGTTTCTTGATAAACTCGAGTCCCGTTATTGGATAGAGCGCGTAAATGAGGATGTCCTCCATTCTGTCCGATATTCCCTTGAGGGCCTCACGCGCCTTTGGCAACTCAGGCTCCAGTACGTCGCCGGGGCGCGCGTCAATGGGTTGATCGCCGCGCTCGTAGCCCTTGAGTGCCAGTTTTTGTATCTCTTTGTCGACTGCTGTCGACGGACGTCCATAGAGGCCGAAGAAGTAATCCTTCACTTCTTTCGAGATTATCTTATAACGCCCTGCCAGCACATTTATGACCGCTTGGACTCCCACGATTTGACTCGTCGGCGTCACCAATGGCGGATACCCCATTTCTTTTCTCGTCCGTGGAATCTCTTCATATACCTCTTTTATTCTATGCAAGGCCTTTGCCTGTTTTAGTTGGCTCACCAAGTTGCTGATCATGCCGCCCGGTATCTGGTGCATGAGTACACCAATATCAATGACCGAGAATTTCGTCGTATCTGCAAATGACAGGTATTTGGGAATGATGGATTCAAGATATTCATCAATTTCCGCTATTTTTTCAAGGTCAAAATGTGTATCGTACGGGGTATCTCGCAGGGTAACAACAAATGGTTCGATTGCCGGGTGTGAAGATCTTAAGGCGAAAGGCGCAAGACAAGTATCAATGCCATCTACCCCTGCCTCAATTGCCTTCAGACATGCCATAGAAGCCATGCCGCTCGTGTAGTGCGTATGCAGATGGATGGGAATGGCAAGCTTTTGTTTCAGCACCGATACGAGGTCAACGACGTCATAGGGGGATATGATGCCGGCCATATCCTTTATAACGACGGAATCTGCCCCCATATCCTCGATCTTCCGAAACTTGTCAATATAGTATGCAAGGTTGAAGATAGGCCCCCCCATCCTCTTCTCCGTCAGCGCGTAGGAAACACCACCCTGAATATGCTTGCCCACCTTTTTGATGCTTTTGAAAGCGGCGATAAAGTTCCTTTCGTCATTTACCGCATCGAACACCCTGAAAATGTCTATCCCTACTTCGGCGGCCTTTTCGACGAAGGCTTCCACAACATCGTCGGCGTAGTGACGGTATCCCACGAGATTTTGACCGCGCAAGAGCATCTGCAACTTCGTATTGGGCATCTTCCTCTTCAGTACCCTCACCCTCTCCCATGGATCTTCATTTAAAAAACGCGACATGACATCGAATGTTGCTCCACCCCAGATTTCCATGGAATAAAATCCAATACCATCCATTTTTTCCGCGATCGGAAGCATGTCCTCGGTGGTCATCCTGGTGGCAAAAAGGGACTGGTGGCCATCCCTGAACGTTGAATCCGTGATCTTTATAGATTTTTTCTCGTCCATGCTATGTTTCGTGCAACCTCCTGATACTGATATTTATACAATATTCTTTTTAAGATCGTCTAAGTAATTGTTGAGTTTCTCCGGGAACCTTTCACCGAATTGCCCATAGAATGCCTCGATATCCTCTGCCTCTTTTTCCCAGTGTTCAGTTTTTATCTCGAAGAGGGTGTCAAGGACTTCCGGCGAGATATCAAGGCCCGCAAGATTGAGATCCTTGTGATGCGGCATGAAGCCGAGGGGAGTTTCTTGTGCGGGGACGGTCCCCTTGACCCTGTCCATCATCCATTTGATAATGCGGAAGTTGTCCCTGAATCCTGGCCACAGGAATTTGCCCTCGGCGTTCTTTTTAAACCAGTTCACGAAGAAAATCTTCGGGTGGGTCTTAAGCTTGTCTCCCACATTCATCCAGTGCCGGAAATAGTCCGCCATATTGTATCCGCAAAAGGGGAGCATCGCCATGGGATCGCGCCTGACAATTCCTGCTTGGCCGGCGGCGGCAGTCGTTGTCTCCGAGCCAAGGGACGATGCCTTGAAAACCCCGTGATCCCAATCGAAACTCTCGCAGACGAGAGGGACCGTATCGGACCGTCTTCCTCCGAACAAGATTGCCGAAATCGGTACGCCCGTAGGATTATCAAATTCCTTTGATAAGGTAGGGCAGTTAACTGCCGACACGGTGAAGCGGGAGTTGGGGTGCGCAACGACCTTTCCCGCTGCTGCATCCCAGGACTTACCCTGCCAGTCAAGAAGATGGGGAGGGGGTACGTCGGTTAGCCCTTCCCACCAGGGGGCATTTGTATCTGTGTCGAGCCCGGTATTGGTAAAGAGCGTTGGGTAATATTTTCCCGCGCGCAATGTTTCTATCATATGAGGGTTGGTCTTATCGCTGGTTCCTGGGGCAACGCCAAAAAAACCGGCCTCGGGGTTAATAGCATAGAGTCTGCCGTCGGGTCCCACGTTGATCCAGGCAATATCGTCGCCTAAGGTAGTTACCTCGTAGCCATCGAGGATGGGATCAATCATGGCGAGATTTGTCTTGCCGCACGCCGATGGAAAGGCGCCGAGAAAATAGACTATTTCCCCGGTCTTTTTATCTTCGACGCCCATGATGACCATATGTTCGGCAAGCCAGCCTTCCCGGTAACCTTGATAAGAAGCTATTCTTAACGAGAAGCATTTTTTCCCGAGCAGCGCATTTCCTCCATAACCGGAGCCGATGCTCATCACCAGATCTTCCTGCGGGAAGTGCATAATGTACCGTTTATTCGGATCAAGCTCGCCGACAGAATGGAGGCCCTTGACGAAATTCCCCGAGGGGCCTATTCGTTCAAGGGTTTTTTTGCCCGCTCTGGTCATGATGTACATACTAACGACGACATAAATGGAATCGGTAATCTGGATGCAGGGTTTTGCATAAGGGGAGTCGGGGTGGCCCATCATGTAAGGGATAACGTAGAGTGTCCGTCCTTTCATACACCCGTCAAAGAGTGTAGAGACCATCTGCTTGGCCTCTTTTGGCTCCATCCAGTTGTTGTTGGGGCCGGCGTCTTCTTTGGCAGGAGTACACACAAAGGTAAGCTGCTCTGTCCGGGCCACATCATTGGGATGGCTGCGATGGAGATATGAGTTGGCGAAGATCTGATGGTTCAATTCCTTGAAGGTTTGGTGCGGCCCTGTTTTTTCCTTCGTCATACCGATCGCAATGAGCCGTCTCATTTCATCTTCTGTGCCTTGCACCCAGTATACCTTGTCAGGCTTGGTAAGAGCGGCCTGCTCTTCTACCCATCGTTCCACTGCACTTGCCATATGTCATTCTCCTTTGCTGCTAAATCTGTATCTTGGCTATTCGCTGTTGCCCCGATGGTTACGCATGGATCTTCCAGGGGAGCTCTTGTCTCTCACGGGTTCTAATTTTTACTATACGCAATTTTTAGGTTAGAGTATAGAGAGACGCTGCAGGTCAATATATCTTTCCCCGGCTGTGACTGAACAGCAGGAATCTCTGGGACTCGTCAATCACATCGATCTGTTGAGCGATGGCTTTGAGATCGGTTACAACCGGAGTAGCCTTGCGTTGGCTCGTTTTGGAGACGTCTCAAATTCCTTTGCAACCCCCTTGATCAGCAATGCTTCTTAGTCTATCACAAGATCACCTGCGATCCAACCTTCTCTGTCGCGCGTTTAAAAAACCTTGAACTCCCCCTGCTATTTTGATATATATACTATCGTAATTGCCCCGGTAGCTCAATCGACAGAGTCCCGCCGGTAGTGGGATTAACCACGAGGTTGCGGAGAGCTTAGAAAATAGATGTTGAGGGTTTATCAAGCATGCGTTGCCATTCCCCGGTAGCTCAATTGGCAGAGTCCCGCCGGGGGCGGGATTAACCACGAGGTTGTAGAGGACTTATACAAAAAATAGATGTTGAGGGTTTATCAGGCATAGGTCGCTGTTCCCCGGTAGCTCAATCGGCAGAGCGGGTGGCTGTTAACCACTAGGTTGCAAGTTCGAGTCTTGCCCGGGGAGCCAAAAAACATTACTCTAGGCCAGAATATTCTGGCCTATTTCATTATGAAATGCTGGGTGTACATTTTACAAAGTGAAAGTACGGGCCGATATTATTGCGGGCAAACGGCATATCTTGGTAAGCGGATTAGTCAGCACAACGATCCAGCCTCCGATCTTTCTAAGACAACCAAGCGATTTCAAGGACCATGGATGTTTATTTGGTCTCATCCATGCTTTAACCGCAGTGAAGCGCTCAAATTAGAGAGAGCGATCAAAAAACGAGGGATTGGTCGTTACCTCATAGATATCAATCGGTTGAGACAAAAGTTGTAATGCCGTTCGCCTTTGAGGGAGCGGGTTGCAAGTTCGATCCCGCTTCAGCGGGATTGCCCGGGGAGTGGGGGTACCTTCGTTAGTAGGTACCCCCTTTTGTTTATCAACGAGTAGACGCAATGGCTCTTGCTGCGCATGAAGATTGCTTTACGAGCCTTTCTTGCGATTGCGTTTACTGGCCCCGGCCCAGGCGACGACATAACCGAGGACAAAACCTATGGTCATTGCCAGCGGGACCAAGATTACTTGCGATATGACGATTTGCCAGAACAGTAATCTGAGCGTGACCACTTGCACGTTTTGGGCAAGGATTATAAGAAAGAGGCCAATGACAACTACCAGGACAATGTTTTTTATGTTCACCGACCTTCTCCCTTTCGTGTATATTGAGCTTATTTTCGGACAATAAATATATCATGATTTCCCATCGATTGACACCCTTGACGTATATGTTATTATAATTACAATACAAACTATAATAGCGTGGTCGCGTAGCCAACGATGGCAAGTTGGGCAATGAGGAGGGCCACCAATGATCAGAAGAATTGTCATAGCTATAAGTGTTATCCTCTGTTTTACGATTCCTTGTATCGTCCATGCCGAGGTTTACAAATGGATAGACGAAAAAGGAACGCTCCACTTTACCGACGACGAATCGACAATCCCGGACAAATATAGGCAACAGGCAGAAAAAGTTATCTTACCCGAGGGTTCAAAGTTTATAGAAGGGGGAAGCCAAACAAATCGCCCGGCAGAAGATACTATTCCGGGCTCGTTAGGGCAAGACATATCGTTATGGTTCAACGGGGTAATTAATACGGTCGGTACGGGACAGATCTCCGTTACCGGTGAAGGGAAGGACATGGTCTTTCTGATGACGCAAGATACGAAGATTCAAACCGGTGATGAAAAGAGCGTATCGGCCAGCGAGCTTAAATATGGCAGGCCGGTTACCATCGAATATGTAAAAAAGGATGAAGAAAACGTCGCGCGCACTGTGAGAGTTACTATTTTACAAGAGAAAGTAACGAATCCTCTCGAAGAACAAGTGGGTGGTGCCGGACAACAGCAAAATCCAAGTGATGTTCAGAAAGACGTGTGGAAAGAAAAAAAGGAGCACCAACAGCCGAAACCACCCAATTGGCCTCAAGTGCCTAAAAAACCTAGTGGAGAAGTGCCTAAAAAATAATGTATCCGCACTACCGTAATCATGTGTGGCGAAATATCGTAATGTTATTGACGTGTGATGGTTTTTTACCTGCTCGATGATTTTTTAGAAAGAGTTGTGATATAATGAAAATATCATGAAATATATTTTTTGCGGCGTCACGTTTTTTATTGGTAAAGGTAGCAATGCCGCGATGGAATTTGCACAAAGCGATGTTCAAGGAGACGGACCATGAAGATAAGACAAACAGCTATGAGTATTTTTATCTTGCTGTGCGCGGTTGCATTTTTTTACCCTATAAGTCTGCATGCTGAGATTTATAAGTATATCGATAAAAATGGCACGGTTCATTTTGTCGATGACTTGAGCAAGGTACCGCCGGAATACATCAAACAAATACCCGCGCAGGAAGCGGCTCCTACCCCTGCTTCTCCTCCGCAAGAGACGACAACGTCGGCGCCAGAAAAAAAAGGTGATACGCCTGAGGAGGCGCGGACGCGGCAGATGAAAGAAATGATCGAAGCAAGGAAAAAGCAGGAGGACGAAAAGGCGAGAGAGGAATTCGAAAAAAGCCTGGTAACCAAGGTCACGATTCAAGGAAATCACGTTGTGGTGCCTGCTACGCTTGGGTATAACGGGAAAGAGGTCCAGACCTCTCTTGTCCTGGACACCGGGGCCGATCTCATCACCTTGCATCGGCCTATCGCAGTTCAATTGGGTCTTCCGCTTACGCAGCGGGCAAATGTACGGGTAGTGGGAGGCGGTGTGGTCAATGCAAATCTGGCGAAACTGGATTACGTACGTGTTGGGCCTTAC
>Ga0154798_1120_pt3 | contig 17667 bp, 15 predicted proteins | sample Rifle2008BG16ft_FD_105806 | JGI IMG/M metagenome (GOLD analysis project Ga0154798, IMG submission 105806) | Deltaproteobacteria bacterium RBG_16_54_18 | reverse complement strand
GGGTTTCCGATCTTACAGGGTTACGGTATTACCGAGACCTCGCCGGTCTTGAGCGTCAATCTCCCCGCGCAATGTAAAAATGAGTCGGTCGGGCGTTTTCTCTCCGGCATCGGGGCCAGGATAGACCGTCCGGATGCCGACGGCAGCGGTGAGATCGTTGTCAAGGGGCCGAACGTCATGCAGGGATATTTCCGCAACGAAAAAGCTACCAAAGAGGTTCTCAGAGGGGGGTGGTTCTATACGGGTGACCTGGGGAGGATTGACAACGACGGTTTTCTCTATATTACCGGCAGAAAGAAATCGGTGATCGTGACCAAGGGGGGAAAGAACATACATCCGGAGGAACTCGAGGAAGAGTTGATCAAGTCTCCCTATATCACGGAAGCGCTGGTACTGGCGAAGATCCACCCCCGCACCAAGACCGAGGAGATCCACGCCATCGTGTACCCGGATCTGGAGGCCCTTGACGAGTACGGGCGACAGCACAAACTCGTGATCAACGAGCAGGAGATCCGCAGTGTCGTGGAAGGGCATATCAAGCGGATCAACAAGGGGCTCGCAGAATATAAGCGGGTGAGAAGCTTTTCCATCCGCGAGGAAGAATTCCCCAAGACCAACACCCAAAAGATAAAGCGATATCTTTTCGAGGAAGGGGGGATCGAGATTGTGCAGAAGAAGGAAAAAAGGGGAACTAAAAAAGATTCATCTGCGTGAGGTAAAAAAAGTCGGCTGTATCATTTCGTCGGTAATCATTGATATCCCGCTCTAAAAAAAATGATTCCGCTCTGGCCTTGGCATGTCGTGATCAATGATGCCTTTCTCGTGAAGTGACCATCGGACGCATGCGGTATTATGTACGAGAAGGAGCGAGCGATTTATGAGGTAGTCGCTTCCTTTGCCTGCCTGATGTGCGAAGATGGTTCTCCTTGATTTTTCCCGATAGACATGATAAAGAAGTTGGTACGAAGTACACGCATTTACTTCGAGGGGTGACGCGATGAAGGTCAAAAAAAGAATGACCAAAAAGCTGGTGACCATCGGTCAGGATGCCACAGTGCCCGATGCCATCAACCTCATGAAGAAACACTCGATCCGACACCTGCCGGTAATCGAAGAGGGAGAGTTGGTCGGGTGGGTGACCGAGGGCGACATCCGTGAGGCCTATCTTGCCTCGCTTATCGAACAAGTATCGATTAGAGACATCATGATCAAGGATCCCATTACCATCTCGTCGGATGCCCACATAGAAGAAGCCGCCGCGCTCCTCTATCGGCACAGCATCGGCGGAGTTCCGGTGGTTGATAACGGCAAATTAGTAGGGATTATCACGGTTACCGATATCATGGCCGCCTTCATTGAGGTGATGGGGATCCTTCATGAGAGCTCCCGTATCGATGTCATCTTGGCGGGAAAGCCGCATGCCTTTGAGCACGTTTCCAAGATCATTAGGGACCATGGAAGCGAGATCATCAGCGTCGGTATGTCTGCGCACCAAGACCGCTCGAAACGAGTTTACTATCTGCGACTCACCAAGTGTAATATACACGCAATCGCCCAGGACATTGAACAGCTTGGGTATACGGTTGTCTCTGTCACGGAGTAGGAGGGGGCGGCACGCGGGACAAGAAGGTAAGAGGTACTGAACTAGCTTCTTGCAAGCAATCTTCGCTTCATCGTTACCCCGTACCATACAACGCGATGACCTTGTCGATATTTTCCCGCACCATTTTTCCCGCGGCTAAAACCTCATCCTTTTTTTCGAACTCGGAGGCAAGGGAGAGGAATATCCCATCATAGGGTGACGGCTTAAGGCCGAGCCGTTTATACTCTATCCGGGCGATGTGATATTCCGTATCCACGAAATAGTACTTGCCGAACCTCTGGGCCTCATTTCTACGATAGGGCCACTGTTCTTTCCAGGAGAAAAAAGATTGCATGACCAGCGCGAGCGCAGAGTTCGTATTCAGCTTATGGGGGTCGAACTCCTCGCCGACGCCGTTTTGAATGTGCCCGAGATATGATTTTACGAGGTCTATATCGGTGATCAATAGGCCATAGAGGTACCAGTCATTGACGAGGCGTATGACCACTGCTTTTTCCGCGGTGGTAAGTTTCTCATGGCTCGGGCAGAGATGCTCTCGGCACAGATCGGCCCCGTAGAAGGAAATCCCGCGCAGATCCCGGCCGTTGTTGCCGTTGGGGTGCAGGAGGCACCCGACCCGTTTTTCGTATTTGTCGATAAACCCGAGGAATTCACAGTTATAGATAGTTTCATACAATTTCTCCCCCTCCAGGGCCGCTACCGCGCGACGATATTGTTCGAGCTCACCGCGATAATGGGAAAATATTTCCGACCTGCGCCGAAGCCGTTCAGTCAACACGGCGCGGCTGTTTTCCCGGTAATTATAAAGCCCGCAGCAGGCGCCGCACGACTTCACTTCGTCTGGATGACAGAGGAAGGGGTGGCTCATCTGTTCTTATGAGAAATTATAAAAGGGTGGCTCTTACTCTTTTCCTGCATCCTTGCGGCTGAGATCCTTGAGCGGGCGCATGCCCTTGATCGCATTCTCCGGTAGCAGGTCCCAGGATATCTTCGCCGGGCGCGCACGGTGTCGCTCTATCGTCATGAGCTTGGTTGGGGTGCAGATGAAGTCCACGGCAACGTCCTTTTCTTCCATCGGTGCCTCCGCCACGATCTGGAGGTCATCTACCAGGGCGACGATGGGGGTTGCCTCGGTGATGGAACCGATCTCTCGCAAGATCATGTATTCCAGATCAAAGTAGCCGCTTCCCTTGCCGATCCTTCCTCCCTGGCTATCCACGGCCACGGCACCGGTGATGATGATATCTATAGTCCCTATTTCCTGCCGAGCGGTGCCGAGCCTCTTGCCGAACCTGCGCACGCCGGAGCTGCGTGCAGCCTGCTGCACATCTTTGACCTTAATCTCCCTTTTTTCCAGCAGATAAAAGCCATCCTTCAGGCCGGGGCTGGCCATGATCAGCCGCTTGCCATCCATGACTGCATTGACCCTGACCTGGAGTTGGGCCTGATCAGGGGGGACCATGACGGTTTCCGCCGCGCGATAGAGGGGGAGACTGCGCAGACGTTCTGCGGCCTTGTTTTGCCCCGGAAAGGTAGGGATGGTACCCTGGGGCTCAGGGGAAAACCCGGCCTGTTCCATCTGTTTCCAGATCGCTTCCCTGATGTCTGCCTTATGGTGAGAGAAGGGAGAGGCCTCGTGTTGCGTCATACGCCTGTCGCTGATGGCTTCTTGTCTGTGCTGACCACGCGTATGTTGATGACGGGCTGACGCAGTCCGCGCATTGCCGATCGCCGTAATTTCTCGATGTTCCGGGCGATGGTCCGGCGTGAGAATTCCTCGGGCTCGACACGTACGGTGTCCAAACCGGCCTCGGCGGTTAGTTGAGCAAGTTCTTCGATGGTATAGGCCGCTTGCACCGAGTTGACAAAGGCCCGGGCCTGTTTTGGATTTAACAGGGCAGCGATGTGTTGAACGACGTCATCGGGGGCAGTGCGGGTGAGATCACTCAGATAGAGCAACCCCTCGGCAGCGAGGGCCCTTTTGATCTCTGCCAAGGCCTGTGCGAGACTACGCCAGTGGTGCATGGCCCCATGGCTGATGATAACTGTCAGGGAACACGTGCGAAACGGGAGGTGATGTACATCCGCCACCACAAACACCACATTGGGTATCCCTTCGGCTACAATCCGGTCCCTGGCCAGCCTGGTCATGGGGAGGGAGATGTCCAGGCCCACGACCACGAGGGCGGGGCAGCGGGTGGCCAGTGCCCGGGCGAGACTCCCTGGCCCTGTTCCGAGATCGACGGCAACGCCGTTGGTTGCTTTGACCAACTGAGCTATTTCCTCGGCGATGAGAGAGGCATTGATGTGTAGATAATCGTCGGTAAGGGCCTCATATTCATGAATGGCCTCTTCCTCTTCGCCCAGCTCAAATTCCTCCTCGAGCCTCTCTTTTCTCATTACCAACTCCGTCTTTTTTTAATATCGCCTGTACTATAACCGTATGGCCTATGGCAGTCAAGGCGCTGACGAGTCGTGGAGGGGATAACGGTATCGGGGATAACCTTCCAGCGGCGGATGCCTTTGAAATGAAGGCAATACAACCGGAGGTGGCTCTGACCAAAGGGTCACTGGCCAAAGGGCCACTGACCAACGGGCCACTGACCAACGGGCCACCTTCGGCTTCGGTTTAGCCAGTGGATGGGGGGACGGAGTTTTATCAGGAGTGTCAGAGGAAGGGAATTCGCTTATTTGTCCTGCCTCCGAAGAGCCCCAAGCTCAATGGGTCGGTGGAAAGGGCACATCGAACCCATACCGAAGAATTTTACGAGGTCTCTGAGTGCTCCTGTACCGTCCCAGAATTGAATCAGGAACTGAGACCATGGGAACATATCTACAACTGTGTGAGGCTCCATCGAGCCCTGGGGTATAAGACGCCCTTACGGTTTCTTAAGGACAATGGCATTGTCAATGCTCACTACCCCCCACCTGCCTATTTGTCTCATAGATAGTGAACGAGTACAGGGGATTGCTTTTTGAGACGGTTTTGTTTATCATCCGTTCTGGTATGAGGAGTATATGAAGAAGGTCTTGCTCATCGGTGCACAGGGGATGTTGGGTTATGATCTCCTGAAGGTATTGGGAAAAGGGTATGAAGTAATCGGGGTTGATAAGGAAGAGGTTGATATCACCCGACAAGGAGCAACGCGTGCGTTCATCAAGAAGATTTCCCCGAAGGTGGTGATTAATGCCACGGGGTACACCGATGTCGACGGTTGTGAAAAAAAGATGCACAAGGCCTTTGTCATTAACGGAGAAGGAGTCAAAAATATCGCGAAGGGGTGCCGGGATATAGGCGCTAAAATGGTTTCCATCAGCACCGATTATATATTCGATGGAGCAAAGGGCAGCCCGTACCGAGAGGATGACCCTCCCAACCCCCTGAATATCTACGGGGAGAGCAAGCTGATGGGAGAGCGTTATATAGAAGAATTGCTGGATGATTTTCTCATCGTCCGTACACAGTGGCTCTATGGCAGACACGGTCGTAATTTTGTGGAGACTATCCTCACATTAGCTGCAGAACGAGATACCATCGAGGTTGTGTACGACCAGCATGGCTCCCCCACCTACACGGCCGACCTGAGCAAGACTATTGCTGCCCTCGCGCGAAAAAATCTTACCGGTACGTTCCACGTGAGTAACGAGGGGGCATGCTCATGGTATGAATTCGCTCTGGAGATCATCCGCTTAGCAAGACTCTCCAGGGCAAAGATCATCCCGATTGCCACTTCAGAGCTTAACCGTCCCGCTAAACGACCGCTCTATTCCGTTTTTGATCGAGAGCGGCTACAACAGAAAGCAGGCATCGTGATGAGACCCTGGCAAGATGCCTTACGAGATTATTTTTATTCCCGGAGAGCGTAATGAAGATATGCATGATCGGCAGCGGTTACGTGGGGCTTGTGACAGGCGCCTGCTTGGCTGAGTTCGGTATGGAGGTTATCTGTGTTGATAATGATGCCGCCAAGATTGCGCTGTTGCGAAAAGGGGAATGCCCCTTTTATGAGCCCGGTCTTGACGAGGTGCTCGAAAAAAACATGAAGGAAGGACGGCTCTCCTTCAGCACCGATACGAAGCAGGGGATTAAGGCCAGTTCGGTGATCTTTATCGCTGTGGGAACCCCTGCCAAGGTAGACGGTTCATCAGATCTTTCGCACGTCGAGGCAGTTGCCCGTCAGATCGCGGCGTATATGACAGACTATAAGATCATCGTCATCAAGAGTACCGTGCCCGTAGGAACAGGCAAATGGATCAAGGGAGTCATGGAAGGTGCCCTGGAGGAAAAGTTTGCCTTTGATCTGGTCTCCAACCCCGAATTCTTGCGCGAAGGGGCAGCGGTGGAAGACTTTTTTAGACCTGACCGGATTGTCATTGGGGCGGAGAGCGAGCGGGCCATCCAAGCGATGAAGGAGATCTACAACGCCTTCTATCTCAATGAGGCCCCCTTTGTCATTACATCGATTGAGGCGTCAGAGCTGATCAAACATGCCTCCAACGCTTTTTTAGCCACGAAGATATCCTTTATCAATGAGATAGCCATTCTCTGTGAACGCGTGGGGGCAGATGTCCATGATGTGGCCAGGGCCATGGGATTGGACGGCAGGATCGGAAAAAAGTTTTTGCACCCCGGGCCTGGCTTCGGTGGGTCGTGTTTCCCCAAGGATACCAAGGCGCTGGTTCATGTCGGGAAGGAACACGACTGCGCGATGGAGATCGTCCAGGCCACTATAAGGGTGAATGAACGGCAGAAGGAAAGGATGCTCGAGAAGATTGAGGAGATGACGGGGGATCTTCGCGGCAAGACCATCGGTGTCCTGGGCCTGGCCTTCAAACCCAATACGGACGATATGCGTGAGGCCTCCGCCATTCCCATTATCCAGGGGCTACAGGCGCGGGGGGCACGGATCAAGGCGTATGACCCTGAGGCCATGGAGGCAGCAAAGAAGATCTTCCAGGATGTGACCTTTTGCAAGGGTCCTTACGAGGTGGCGGAGGGAAGCCATGCCATTGTATTGCTCACCGAGTGGAATCAGTTCCGTTTGCTCGACCTCGAACGGATCAAGGGGTTGCTCAAGGAACCGGTCTTTATCGATCTGCGCAATGTCTATGAACCTCTCCATATGCATGGGCTGGGATTTCGGTACTGCGGGGTGGGGAGGTAATGGATTGGCTCTTCGTCGGCGACGCCCACTTTGCCGCTGGAGACGGTGGGCGTCGTGAACACTTCTACCGGTTCGTAAAAAAAAACCTGCACATACTCCACACCCTGGTCATCATGGGGGATTTCTTTGACTTTTGGTTCGGCTTTCGCAGCCTGAGGCGTTTGAAAAAGGAATACGGCGACCTTTTAGAGCTCTTCGAGGAGCTTAGGGCAGTTGGCGTCAAGGTAATCTATCTGGAGGGAAACCACGACTTCTGCCTGGGCCCTTATGTTACGGAGAAACTGAAGATTGAGGTCTACGACCATCATGCGGAGATCGATTTGGATGGGAAGCAGGTCTACCTCGCCCATGGCGATAGGGTTTCTCCGACCGTGGGTCATTGGATTTTGACAGGGCTCTTGAGGAACAAGGTCACCTATCAACTGATATCATGGCTCGGCCCCAAGATCGTCATGGCCATTGCCCGGCGCTGGAGCGCGCGAAGCAGGGGGCGGAACATGGGGCGATCACCCGAGGTCATTGCGCGGCTAAGGCGGTTTGCCGAAGAGAAGATAAAAAAAGAAGGGTTCGATGCCGTGATCCTCGCCCATACCCATCTCCCCGAGGCGATCATGGTGAAGGTGCGGGGAAGGAAAAGGTATTACTTCAATGTGGGGAACTGGATCAAGGATTTTTCTTATCTCAGATATAACAAAAAAAACGGTTTTTCCCTGGATTACTACCCTCAGGGCGAAAAAAGGGGGTGCTGGGAGGGGTAACAGTAGTCAGGCTCGTCAACGACATACTTTTTTTGCCCTGACCCCTTTTCCCTGCTTAATTCCCGTCCACCTCCACCTCCCCGAAACTGGCAACTATGGCTTTACCTCCTGTTATATGAAAAATCTTTTGACACGTCTTGGTTTTAGCACTATCATACGGTCTGACATTTTCGCATGAGGTTTGCTGCATGGAATCCAGGGCCAGGGCACATATCATCTCGGTGAACATGGGATACGGACATCAACGGGCGGCCTATGCCCTGAAAGACCTCGTAGCGGACCGCATTATTAGTGCCAATAACGATCCCATTGTGCCGGAGTCCGATAAGGTCCTGTGGGAGCGCGCCCGCATATTCTACGAAGCGGTGTCCCGTTTTAAAGAAACGCCGATCGTGGGCAACGTAACATTCGATATATACGATAAACTCCAACACATATCCCCCCTTTTTCCGTTACGCGACCTCTCCCGCCCTACCTATAGCGTCCGGAAACTCAGGAAGCTCATCAAGAAAAAAGGGTTCGGAAAAAGCCTGGTGAAACACATCGGCAACTCGCCGTTGCCGGTAATCACCACCCACTTCATCCCGGCGCTGGTCTTCCACTACCATAGCCGGGAGGTATACTGTGTCGTGACGGATACGGATATCCACCGCGTGTGGGTGCCGCGCGATCCGCGGCAGAGCCTTATCACCTATCTTTCGCCGTGCCGTCATGCAACGCTCAGGTTACGAGAGTACGGCGTCCCGCAACACCGGATCATCGAGACCGGCTTCCCGTTACCCAAAGAAAACATAGGCGAAGGGTGTTCGACACTTCACCACGATCTGGTGGCCCGGTTGGTGAACCTCGATCCGAACGGCATTTTTTTTAAAAACTACCGGGGCGTTATCCGCGAAAAGTTTTTTTTCAACGACCCAGCGCCGCCATCGAAGTTTATCGATTTAAAGCAGCACGCCACGCATCCCCTCACTATTACCTATGCCATCGGCGGGGCAGGCGCCCTGACCGATATTGCCCTGCGCATGATCAAGGCGTTTGAGCGCTGCCTGAGAGAAGATCGTATTAGAATCAATTTTGCGGTCGGTAAGAATGCGGATATCAAAGAACTGCTGGTGCGTGAAACGGAACGGATAGGCCTGGGCAATCAACAGGGCAAGAACATGACGATTATTTACGCAGACACATACGATGAATACTTTGCGGCCATGAACCGGGCACTACGAACGACGGACATATTATGGAGCAAACCGAGCGAACTCTCATTTTATAGCGCCTTGGGCTTGCCTTTTGTTATGGCGCCGCACATCGGCATGCATGAAAAATATAACCGCAACTGGCTGGCTCATATTGGTTCCGGATACCCCCAGGATGATCCTGATCATGCAGACGAATGGCTCACCTACGGGTTGGAGGATGGCCAGCTCGCACGCGCCGCCCTGCAGGGATATCTGTATGCGCCTTTCATGGGTACATACAATATAGAAAAAGTCATCATGGAAAGGAATGCGGCAGCTGCGAAGGTTTGATCTGCGAAAATTGAGTGAAGGGACAGAAAAAGAAAAGGCTTATTTAGCAGAAAGAGATTTTTTGTGAAATAAAAAGCCCCGCTATAACAGCGGGGCTTCGATTTAACACTGCAATCCTCCCGCTTTGCGGTCCCCTCCCAATTTCTGATATTCTTATAGATGGGATACCGCATAGCGGCAGATCCCGCAGTCAATAAAATCTAAGTAAGTCCCGCACTGCTATGTATAAAAATTTGAATGGCGGCCCCGCACCTCAATATGATTTTTGTGGTAAACGGGGTCCCTTAAAACGGGAGATGTCGCTAAGCGACAGTGTTGGACTTGTTCATCAGATACTCATGCATGGCCTTGGAGGAGTTCCTGCCTGCGCCCATGGCGAGGATCACGGTGGCAGAGCCGGTCACGATATCGCCGCCGGCATAGACCCCCTCTCGTGAGGTCTTGCCTGTCTCCGGGTCGGCAACGATATACCCCCATTTGTTCAATTCCAAATTAGGCACGGTGCCGGTGATAATGGGATTGGCGCCGGTGCCGATCGAGACGACCACGAGGTCCACATCCAGGATGAAGTTCGAGTCCTTTTTAGGTACCGGCCGCCTGCGACCCGATTCATCCGGTTCCCCCAGCTCCATCTCCATACACTCCATGCCGGTTACCCAGCCGTCGTTATTGCCGATATAGCGCAGGGGATTTGTCAGGAACTTAAACTGTACTCCCTCCTGCTCGGCATGGTGTGCCTCTTCGGCCCTGGCCGGGAGCTCTGTCTTGGAGCGGCGGTAGACGATATGGACCGTTTCCGCGCCGAGCCGCAGGGCGGTGCGGGCCGAGTCCATGGCCACGTTGCCGCCGCCGATCACCGCGACATGTTTACCCACCGCGATAGGGGTGTCATATTGCGGGAAGAGATAGGCCTTCATCAGATTGGAGCGGGTAAGGTACTCATTGGCGGAATAGATGCCGCAGAGGTTTTCGCCGGGGATATTCATAAAAACGGGGAGTCCGGCCCCGACACCGAGGAAGACGGCATGATATCCCATGGCAAAGAGCTCATCGACGGTCAGGATCTTGCCGATGACGTAGTTGTATTTGATCTCCACCCCCAGCCGTTGCAGGTAATCCACCTCGGCGTCCACGATGGCCTTGGGCAGCCTGAATTCCGGGATGCCGTACACCAGCACCCCTCCCGGCTTATGCAGGGCTTCAAAGATGGTCACCTGGTGCCCTTGTTTGACCAGGTCACCGGCCAGGGTGAGCCCTGCCGGGCCTGATCCCACCACCGCCACTTTTTTCCCGGTTGAAGGCGGAATCTGAGGGAGGTCAACGGTCCCCTGTTTTCTCTCGTAGTCGGCGGCAAAACGTTCGAGCCTGCCGACGGCCACGGGCTCATCCTTTTTCCCGAGGATGCAGAGAGACTCGCACTGTGATTCCTGGGGGCATACCCTGCCGCAGACAGCTGGGAGGCTGTTGTCCTCTTTCAATTTTTTGGCGGCTCCGATGAAGTCCCCTCCCGCAATCAGATTGACGAATTCGGGGATCTTGACGCCGACCGGGCACCCCTCCGTGCACTTGGGTTTCTTGCACTGCAGGCAGCGATTCGCCTCTTTTTGTGCCAGTTCCGGTGTGTAGCCGTAGGGTACCTCCTCGAAGTTTCTACTTCTCACCTTCGGATCTTGTTCAGGCATCGGTTGCCTGGGTATTTTTTCTTTTTTCTCTTTCTCGGCCATCCTGTCCTCTCTTTAGCGTTGTTCTTTCTGAAAGCGTTCGTACGATTGCCGCTCTTCTTTGAGATAAGCAGCCTGGCGCTTCATCAGCTCGTCGAAGTTGACCTGGTGTCCGTCGAATTCCGGTCCGTCAACGCAGCAAAATTGCGTCTTTCCCCCTACGGTGGCGCGGCAGGCCCCGCACATGCCGGTGGCATCCACCATGATCGTGTTCAGGCTTACCATGGTCTTTATGCCGTAGACCTCGGTGGTCTTACAGACGAATTTCATCATGGGGATCGGGCCTATCCCGATTACCAGCTTGACATCCTTTCTCGCATCGAGCAGGTCCTTGAGGGCGTCGGTGACGAAACCGTGTCTCCCATATGAACCGTCATCGGTGGTGACGAAGAACTCATCGCTTACCCCCTTCATTTCTGCTTCCATGATCAGGAGGTCTTTGGTTCGTGCCCCGACGATGGAGATCACGTGATTGCCGATTTCCTTAAAGGCCCTGGTGATAGGGTACAAGACAGCAATCCCGGTGCCCCCGCCGACGCAGATCACGGTACCCAGCTTCTCTACGTGCGTCGGCTTTCCCAGCGGGCCGATGACATCGAGGATAGCGTCACCCTTGTTAAAGGTGCGCAGGAGGGCCGTGCTCTTGCCGACGACTTGGAAGATGATATCGATGGTCCCCTTGGCAGGATCGTTACCGGCCATGGTCAGGGGTATCCTTTCACCCGTCTCATTGGCCCTGAGCACCACAAACTGCCCAGGTTGCGCCTTTTTGGCGATCAAAGGGGCATCGATCTTTAAGTGACAGACGGTGTTGCCCGCCATTTCTCTTTTTTCCACGATCTTAAACAAGTGCCTTCCTCCTTTTGGACGGTAGTTACTTTGTGTCATTTATCACAAGATGTCGTCGATGTCAAGGTTTAAAGTTATCGATAAGATCCATTGCTTATGGTAGGGGGTGAAACAATATAACGTAAACTAAGGGACTGTATTTTTTGCGTATTAGGGCTCATATCAAGAATGATGCGCACATTACTCTAGTCTAAAAATTAATGAGGCTCGGCTCTTTTGCTATTATGACTTACACCAGGGAGGTGCATAATCTTCTGCCAAAGCTCCTTTTTCCCCGCGCCGGTGTGAGCGGAGAAGGGGCAGATCTCTTCCGGGGAGATGGCAAGGGCCTCTGCAATCCGGCGCCGGGCTTGGGCCGACTTATTTTTCGAGATCTTGTCCACTTTGGTCATAACGATGAACGTGGGGAGAGAGAGATCGGCAAGCCACTGAATGAGGGCACGATCAAGGGGGGTAGGGGGGATGCGGGCATCGAGGATCACGATGACCCCACAAAGTTTTTTTCTCGTGCGGCAATACTCTTCAATTAACGGGCTCCATTGCCTCTGTACCTGGTGCGGAACCTTTGCATACCCATAACCGGGCAGGTCGACGAAGTACACGACCTGATTTATCAAATAAAAATTTATCGATTGTGTCTTGCCGGGAGAGGCGCTGGTCTTGGCCAATCCCTTGCGGTTTACCAGCGTATTGATCAGTGAAGATTTACCCACATTGGACCGGCCGGCAAAGGCCACCTCGGGATAATTGCCGGCGGGATATTTTCCCTGGGGATAGACACTGGTGATGAATTCCGCGCTTGTGATCTTCATGGTTCAGAAAATAAATTTCCTTCCTCTCCCCTATCAAAGATCCCGCCGTTTTTTGTGGCGTGGGGGGGGAGAGGATGAAGGTGAGGGGGAAACCATCCGGGGCATATCCACATCCACCCTCACCTGCCGCCCTGCGGCATCCCGTATTCTCCGATTTATGCAAAACGGTGCGGGACCAACCCTCTCCCGCAAGCGGGAGAGGGGGATTCAGAGTATTTTTCCCGCCCTTCACGGGGTAGTGTACGTTATAGCAGATTGGCGCGTGCAATGGGGAAAAAATTGCTCAATTAACGGTACGAAGCTAGAAATATTTTAAAAAATTTGACGTATTGAACAGATAAAAGTATAATTTCGTATATGATACCGCTAAAAAATATCAAGCGGCTCATTGCCAAGGCTTCACAACAACCTGCCTATGCCGTGCATGCGGCCCGGATGCGTCTTTTGTCCATGCTCAGCTACCGCCTGCTCCGCGGCAGGAGCGCGCCCCCTGAGACCATCTCGCTCCTCCTCACCCATCAATGCAATCTGCATTGCCGGATGTGCGGGCAATGGGGGGAACGGGGGAGTTTAAAAAATTTGCCCCCTTCAATTACGAGGGCATATCTGGATATTCCCCTTATCGAGAAGCTCATTGAGCAGGTAAAGGGCTTTCACCCTACTATTACCCTTTTTGGCGGTGAGCCCCTGATCCATCCCCAATGGGCAGAGGTGGTCGGGCTGGTCAAGGGGGCCGGGCTCAGGTGCAATATGATCACCAACGGCATCCTACTCAAGAAGAGGGCTGAAGACGCGGTGAAATTGGGCATTGACGAGATCATCTTTTCTCTGGACGGCCCGGCAGAGGTACACGATAGGATCAGGGGAGGAAAAGGGGTTTTCCGCAGGGCCTTGGAGGGCTTCCAGCACCTTGCACGGGTAAAAAAGAAATATGGGCGAAAGAAACCATTGGTAAACGTCAATACCGTCATCTGGGAGGAGAACCAGGCGATGCTGCAGGAGATCGTGCGGCAGGCGGCGAGGTTCAAGGCAAATACCATTACCTTTCACCATCTCATCTTTGTTGATAAGGGCGCCTTTGATGAGACCGAACAGGTTACACAGGCGGCCCTTGCCTTTGGATCACCTGATTGGGCCGGCTTTATCAGGGATGAGCTACCCCGTATAGATCCGGAACGGATCATCGAGCAGAAACGTATGATAGAAGGGGAAAAAGGCGCGGTGTCGGCCTTCTTCTATCCCAATTTTTCCGACGAGGAGATCAGGGCTTACTATGGTTCTTTTTCGTTTCTCCCCTCTTCGTATAAGCGGCGTTGTATGAGCCCTTGGATGGTGGCGTATGTGCTGCCGGATGGGGGGGTTAAACCCTGCCTGAGCCTCGGGTATTCGATGGGGAATCTCCACGATGCCTCTTTCCAGGACATATGGAATGGCAAGCGGGCCGTGCAGTTCCGCCGTCTGCTCAGGGAGCGGCGCTATTTTCCCGTCTGCCCCCGGTGCACGGAATTTAGTAGATTTTAGATTATGAGATGGCGGCTCATGCAGCATGATATGAGACGGTTTTGAACCAGAAGAAATGATCTTGTGACGCAAGTTTTTCTATAGTGCTTATCCGTTCCGTCTAGGCAGGATGAGGGACAATAGAATATCCTTTACGTCTGCGGTATTATGTGATCGATATAATTTGTCGGCCCATTGCAAACGATTCATCAGCTCTTGCCCAATCTCATGTCCCACCAATCGGTCTTTGTATGTGGTAAAAGAAAAATCCTCGCTCACGAACGCGTGCACTATGGCGTTGGCTGCTACGTGTCCGTACCCTAAGCTGAATGCAATCCCTTCACCCCACAGGGGATCGACCCCCGCGGCATCACCGACAAGAAGTACCCTATCGGCCGAGAATATAGAGTCAGGATGAAACCAGCGGATCGGCCATCCTTCAACCTTTCCCTCATTGAGTGAAATACCACGCGCTGCCAAAAACTCTACAAGTATTTTTCTCAGGAGAGGGCCGTCCTTTTGAGAGGTGGAAAAACCACCTACGCCCGTGTTAAGACACGCTTGTCCTCCGATTGACACCGGAAAGGACCAGGCATAGCCACGAATTCTATGACGGAATGTACAAGAGAAATCAATGATAGCTTCCTGTTCTCTCTGATCAGAAAAGTAGAGGCTATCAGCACGCGTCATAAAACGTAGCGTACTACACGTGTTCCTTGGACTCCGTTGACCAGGGTTTTTATACAGCTTTCTGCGTATGATGCTTTGAACACCATCCGCACCTACCAGGATACGGGTAGTAAAGTTTCGTTTAGGCGTTTGTACAACGGCTGCTTCACCTCGGTAAAAAAAGGAGGTTACCGGCTGGTTTTCTATAACTTTAATGCCGAGATCACGTGCTGTGCGAAGTAACGCCTCATCAAATTCTTCGCGTATGACCGTCCGCAATTCACCCACATCAAAGCAATAATCCACATGGCCATCATGATCGAGAACAATGCGTGTTCGTTGAATTGTCGTGGATTTTATTGACATCTTGATGCCAAGGCGCTGCAACCAATAATCGGTGTATGCACCTACTCCACCCCCGCAGATCTTCTTTCTGGGATGGGTTTCTTTTTCTAGTACAATCACTCGATTTTTTATTGATGGGATAAGCTGCGTCAGGTGAATTGCTGTCGAGATGCCAGCTGGACCGGAGCCGACTATAATGACGTCATATTCTGGATCTCGAGAACTACCCATAATTCTCATTGTTTTCTGGAGATTAAAATTAGCTTTTAACGTTGATATAGCAGTATCTTATTGCTCTTAGCTTAGGCCGCTCTTCTATGGATATTCCCGAGAAGATCTTTAATGGACTTTCTAGGCCCTAAATGATAAGCCGTATTGCAGGCCAATATTCTGTATGTCATTTGAGATTATTTCATTTTCTATAAGGCAAAAGTTAGCAGAGACAAAGAATTTCTTGTTTGGCCGGCTCAAGATATAATGCAAAGTTTGGACAGAGCTGAAGGCTAGGCTAAGTTGGCGGTTGTCCAGAAGGCGGACAAATCTGGCAGGGCTTTGTAAATTGAAGAAGTGCAATACACGCCTTCCGTCCCCCTCAAAGGAGATGTGCAATATATTACACTCCTCACTCAATCTCAGTATAGTATCTCGAAGGTTGAGTTTGGTCATGAGCGCAGCATTATTGAGGTCCTGGCGATCCAGGTAGGGATATATCTCTACGCTGGTTCTCCCGTCGAAATACATATCAATCCCAAAGGTAAATTCCTCATGGATCAGGTAATCGCGGATGCCCTCGAGATGAGGATGTAGGGAGATGACCTGATTCACCTTCTCAGGGTATCCTCCGAGAAGGAGATAACACTTGACCTTCGAATCATTGATGTTCGTTTTATTATCCAGACCTACACCAAGAAACATAGTTCTTGATACATCAAGATCGTTGTTGACAATTTGATTTAGAATGTCCTGGTTCAAAGATACGCCTTTACAGCCTGCGATTTTGTGCAATAAATCACGGATTGCATGAAGACCGTTTTGGATATCTTGTTGTCCGTACCCTAATCTGAATCTCGCCGCATGGATGCCTTCAGGGGAGAGTCTGACGGAACATTCCAATATGGAACAAAGAGGTGTAGATAATACTGTCTTAAAGAGTCGAAGAAATATGTTCTCTTCTAACCCAAACTCTTTCTTGTGGAAATTATATACCTGGATTAATGGATTCATGGAGGGACTATCGCTCTTACTTGATATCTCCGGAAGAAATAATCGTTCTTGTTGATGAGTAAGAGCGCTGATTTATCTCAAGCCCCTGCTAATGCCACAAAATTCTAGGAAACCTGAGAAGTTGAACAATAGGTACCATAAGCCCCAATATAACAGTTGTTAGCATATTGACCACCCCTGCTACTTGACTTACATATCTGGAGGACTGTTTCCTCAGTTCTCCCCTTAAACAACACGATCAGCTTGGGCTTTGTCCAGCGTTTGGTCTCCATTTTTTTTGCCCTCCGTGGTTTGATATTATACTGATTCTCATTCTCCTTCACAGCTCTCGTCGCGGAATTAAAATCTAGGAAGGAGACTGATTCCGACATCTTCGGCCGGGATTTCGCTGACAATTGGCATAAAGCGGCAGCGTAACCCCCACTCTTTTACAAATCGTCAGTACCGCTTCCTCCGGTCTGCCTCTAAATAATACTACCAGCTTGGGCTTTGTCCATATCTTAATTTTCATCTTTTATGCCCTCCATGCTTGCTCCCATGAGTTGATTTCTTATCTAGACAAAGCATTTACCAATACTAAGTATATCATATTTTGAGGGAATCACAATGTATCGGGAATAGCCCATGCTAAAGATCCAAAGACAGCATGGGGGCTCTTGCCGTCTTAAGGGCATCAGCCCTCGCATGGGCAACTTGGCAAAAGTAGTCAACCGGCGCATCCATTTCCCCGGTCTCAAGCGCAGCGTGGGCAGGACACCACATACAGAGGTTGATCAATGGGCATCTCCGGCACGTTTCTAGAAATTCTCTTCTTTCCGATTGCATTGCCCGAACCTGAGGGGTAAGGCCCTGCCAGGCATCGGTAAGGGTACCTTGTTTCAGGTCATAGACGCAATCGGGGTGCCAGAGGGAGGCACAGAGACGAAAAAGGCCGTCGTAGCTAAGGCTGCAACTTTCGCTCCCGGCACCACAATGAAAGAGGTGGTTACATGATGTATGGGAAAATTGTGGGTCAATGAGTTTGTCGCACCCTTTTTTTAGGGCCTGGAACCGCTCGGGATCTGACTGTTCCAAGACCACGATCTCTTCAGGGGAGAGCCTTTCCGCCTTTATTTCGGCATTTCTTGTCGCGTTGCCGTCATATCTCAGATGAAGAAAAGGATCAAAGCGAAAGTAGTCTTTTGTTCGCTCCCTGCAGAAACGGGCAATAGCCGGTTGTTCATGGAGATTGGAACGCAGGGCCATGGCCTTGAGACGAACGTTCAGCGCGCTTCCAAGCAGAAGATCGAGCCCTTGCCGAAAGGCGGCAAAGGAACCTGGCGCGCGCGTTACTCCCTCATAGGTTTCCCTTTCGACGCCATAGACCGAAACCTCGATATCCCTCGGTGGATACCCCTTGAATAGCTTGATATGCTCCTTGGTTACCAAGGTGGCATTGGTAAAGACCGAGATCAGAAGTCCCTTCTTTTTGAGGGAGAGATAGATATCGGGGAAG
>Ga0154798_1042_pt1 | contig 18017 bp, 13 predicted proteins | sample Rifle2008BG16ft_FD_105806 | JGI IMG/M metagenome (GOLD analysis project Ga0154798, IMG submission 105806) | Deltaproteobacteria bacterium RBG_16_54_18 | reverse complement strand
ATCCTCCCGGTATAGACCTCTGCCAGCGTGCCGTCCCTGATGACCACGTCGGCCGGCGTGTTGCCGAGGGCAGTTTCCACGAGCCGGCGATTATCTGAATTATAGGGGAACATAGGCGGTTTAAAACAGAGATGCTACATACTTGTCGATGGGTTCGGGGAGGAGGTCCGATGGGTGGTCGCCGCCGACGGTAAACCACCTGCTCTTATCCTTGATCACGACAGAGTCGATGATTGCCTCGGTCGCGGTATCCATGATCATGATCTTGATCTCAACCTTGTCCGGATTTCTCGCCCATTGTACGGCCCTCTGCTCCCACCGCAATATCATCGGACGTACGAGATAGGTAAAACCTTGAGTCCTCGTTTTTATCAGCGCTATCTCAAGATTTTCTTTTTCGGGAGCGATTTGCACGCGGTTTACATGTTTTTCAAAGGCCGCGCGGATAACCTGAGCCATCGTCGAGCCCGATCCGGGATAGATACGCGTACCGTATTTTCCGTCCTCCGGCACCAGTATATATACCGAGCCATCGGATCTGAGCTTCGGGTGGACTGCAGATTCGCCGACGGTGATTTGTTCAGCGGTGTAAGCACGCCCCCAGATAAAAACGACTGCTAGAAGGCACAACATCGCTTTTTTCATATCATCCTCCCCCGTTACTTTTTTATCACATTTACCTCCTGCGGGCAACAAAGAGATCCTATAAGGGACCGGTGAGGGATGAAGACGATTAAATCAATTTGTTTGCCGTGGGAGAGGATGTCAACACAATGTCAAGTTTCAAGCGCTGCATTTTTCGTAATGAGGCGGTGCGAACGATAAGTTCAGTGGCAAGCAGGCCTGAATAAACCTTTCTATTAAGCGAAACAAGCATGATCAGGCCTGCTTGCCCATCTGGAACGGCTTGTTCTAAGTTGTTATCACCTAAAGTGTGGGAAAAAGATAAATCAAATTAGCAAACCAATTAAGCATAGAATAATAAATATAAATATTGTTTTAATATTTTTTATTCTGTACTGATTGCCTATTTCGGTAAAATTATTTGGCTTGAATAATGCGAGATGTTGATACCATTTTAATCCTGGCTTAAAATTCTTGGTGACTTTAAATTGATAGAAAACACACAATCCAAAGCTTATTAAACATGCTATCCAAATTATAATAAATAGGGGATAAATTATGCTCATCATGACTTATTAATAATTTTACTTAGAACATTTATTTTTATGCATATTCTGCTATTGGTGGCATTTTATATAGAAGGTGATTGTGTGTCAATTATTTTTTGTGAAAAATTATTAAAATATGGCTCGTAATTCGCTATAATCCTGCTCTATTTATTGTTATGTAGAAGCGGTTGAATTTTATATCTTGTTACGATTCCTGTATGCAAAGAGTATCTTCGCCAGAGGATTCTATAAAGCCCCTGAATAGCCCCATGCTCACGTGAGCTTCTGGATGCAGCCGAAAATATCGGGGTCGTTGACACCCGCAGGGGTCACCCTTGCAAAAATAGTCCTTGACTTCTCCCCGCGAGGGTGTTATTTTTTAGTTCAAGTCACAGAAGTTTTTGTTACCGGGTACCCATAGGCCACAAAGACGACGTGCTTTGTGGTTTTTTTAGTCCAGGTGATTCTGCGGCTTTAATTGTTGAGAAAGGAGGTATGCGGCATGGCCAATGGAACAGTGAAGTGGTTTAATAATGCCAAAGGTTACGGTTTTATCACCGGTGAAGACGGCAAGGATGTCTTTGTTCACCATTCCGCCATTAAAAATGGCGGTTTTGGTTTCAAGTCCCTTGTTGAGGGTGAGAGAGTCAGCTTTGAGGTCGAGCAAGGCCCCAAGGGTCTCAACGCGGTCGACGTTGTGAAGCTGTAATCAACCGCCGGCGAACATCCATGTGATATGATGGAAGTTCGCCGGCTTTCTTTTTTCCCCATCAAAAGAACAACAAGAAGGTATTATGCTGGCATTTGCACATCGTGTGACGTGAGTTGACACGCATCCCCGAATTTCCTATAGTTTAAATGAAGTCTTTTTTTACACGCGCAACGGACCCTGGGAAGGTCCGTAGGCACGGGTATACTAATTATATTACTCAATCATAATAATGATAACAGGAGGCACAAGACCATGTCCTTTCTTGCGCCGATCAAGCTTTGTTTTTCCTATATCGATAATGCAGGCATTGTCTACCACAGGCAATGCGAACGGCGAGGTATGATGCGGTGACCGCGGTTGTCGAAGCGACTCATCTCAAAAAACGCTATGGCAGGTTCACGGCTGTAGCCGGCGTGAGCTTTAACGTTATGGCAGGGGAGTGTTATGGCCTCCTTGGTCCTAACGGTGCCGGCAAGACATCTATCATCCGGATGATGTACGGTTTTTCTCCCGTCTCCGCAGGCCGGATGCGGATATTTGGACTGGACATTGAGCGAGACTGGCGGCAGATACGCGCACGCATCGGCGTTTGCCAGCAGGATAATACCCTCGATCCCGACCTGAGCGTTGCAGACAATCTCGCGGTCTTTGCGGGCTATTTTTCCCTTCCTGCTGCGCGGGCACGTGCCAGGGCCGAAGAGCTCTTACGCCTCTTTGCCCTGGAGAAAAAGCGAACAGCCAAGGTAATGCAGCTCTCGGGCGGTCTGGCAAAGCGCTTAATGGTTGCCCGTTCGTTAATCAATGAACCGGAGCTGCTCATCCTCGATGAGCCGACGACGGGGCTTGATCCGCAGTCTCGGCATCTCCTCTGGGAAAAACTCAGGGCCTTGCGCAAACAAGGGGTTACCCTGGTGCTCACCACCCACTATATGGAAGAGGCCGCTTATCTCTGCGATCGCCTCATGATCCTCGACTATGGCAAGGTTCTTGTAGAAGGGACACCTCAGTCTCTCATTAAACAGTATGCGGGGGAATCGGCTATTGAGATCGAGGGGGTTGATGAGGCACTGCGAAAATATCTTATCGAGAACCGTATAGAACACGACGTCCTGGATCAACGCATTATCGTCTACGCGGAAGACTCCGTGGCCGAGGATCTTCGCCGTAATTTTTGTATGGAACGCTGCACCTTCCGGACACCGACACTGGAAGATGTCTTCCTGCATTTGACGGGAAGGGAACTCAGAGAATGATGCTGTATGCCAATATATCCTGGCGCTTCCTGCGGGTCTGGTGGCGGAATGTCGTTGTGTATCGGCGCGTCTGGAAGGTCAATTTTTTGATCCCGCTTTTCGAGCCGGCCTTTTACTTACTTGCCTTTGGGATCGGCTTCCGTAACCTGGTGGGGAATGTCGGGTACGCCGGGCTTACCCTTTCCTATACGGAATTTATCGCTCCGGCCCTCATCGCGACCGCGGTGATGTGGAACAGTTTTTTTGAGACGACCTACAGCTCTTTTGTGCGCGCGTTCTATCAGAAGACCTTCGACGCCATGATCGCCACCCCCCTGTCCCTGGAGGAGATCATCCTGGCCGAGGTGATCTGGGGCGCCACCAAGTCGGCCGCTGCCGCGGCGATCATGCTGGTTGTCCTGTGTCCCCTTGGCTACGTCGCCCTGCCGTCGGGGTTGCTTATTATCCCCCTTGCCTTTCTCGGCGGCATCGCCTTCGGCGCCATCGGGATGTGGTTTACCGGCATTGTGCCGAGCATCGATATGTTCAATCTCCCGATTTTTCTTTTTTTGACGCCCTTGTTTCTTTTTAGCGGTACCTTTTTCCCGGTTGGGGCTCTTCCCGCGTGGGCCCAGAAGACCTCCCTGGCCTTCCCCCTCTACCATGTGGTCGAACTGTGCAGGCTTTTTTCCCTCGGCAGGATGGAGGCTATGCCTTTACTCAGCATCGGTTATCTCCTCATTTTTGCTGTTGTCTTTTTGGCGGTCGCCATACGCGCCATGCGCCGCCGGCTGATCGTGTAGATCACGATAAAAAAAGAAGGATGCTAGAGATGACTCACCCAACGGCCATGTCAGACCTCGGTGATGAGACGCGCACATTATTGTGAGACGATGAGGCGCGCCTATTTATTGTGAGACGATGAGGCGCGCCTATTTATTGTGAGATGATGAGGCGCGCCCCATTATTTTGAAATGATGAGGCGCGCATCGACGGCTACGACCCCCTGACCCTGTGGGAGGACAAAGACGGGGTTGAGGTCAATCCCCTTTATTTCCGTGAACGTGATCATGAGCTGGGAGAGCCGTAGCAGGGCCTCTTTGAGTTGCCCGCAATCAAGCGGCTTTTGGCCGCGTGCGCCGGTTAAGATCGGGTACCCGCGGAGCTCAGCGGGCATGGCTGCCACCTTTTTTTCGGTGAGCGGCAAGATACGCAAGGCGGTGTCAGCGAAGAACTCGGCATAGCTGCCGCCGAATCCCAGCATACCCACCGGGCCAAAGGTCTCATCAACCCTTGCCCCCAGGATCATCTCCACGCCGCCAGAAACCCATCCTTGCAGGAGGAGGCCGTCTGCAAAGCCCTGTGTCTGTGCGTGATACGAGAGTTGTGTAAAGGCCTCCCTGAGAGCGGGGGGGTCCGGGATCTCGCGCCAGACGGCGCCGATGTCGGCCTTGTGGGTTATGCTCGGGCAATTGATCTTGAGGGTGAGGGGATATCCGATCACATCTGCCTGTACGCGGGCGTCATCGAGCTGCCGGCAGACGGCGAAGCGCGCGCACGGTATCCCTGTCGCCTTGACAATCTCCAGGGCCTCGGCCAGGAGTAGGGGCCGCTTTTCCCGGCCTGCCGTTGACAGGATCGTCACTATGGTGTCTTCGGCAAGGCGGAATTGCGGTACGGTGTCGTCTGCATCTCGTTCTTTTATTCGTTGATAGCGATCTCTCGATATGGCGAGGGCGTACATCGCGTCGTGCGGATCGGCAAACAGGGGAAAATTAATAGACTGTTTGATATGGGCGGTACTGCGATCGTCGGCAAGCAAACAGACGGCGATCGGCTTTTGATATTTCGTGCTCAATCGCAGAAAGGCCTCGCCCAACGGCAGCGTCCCCGCGACTTCCTTATCCGTGGCGGCCCCGTGCTGAAAGAAGATCCCATCGGCCCCTTCCTGAAGAACTCCCTCGGTGACCTCGGCAAAGAAGTCAAAATTGAAAAAATCCCCCAGGTCCAACGGGTTCATGCGTTTAATCACCTTGGGGCCCGATTTCTCCTGCACCTTGTTGAGAAAGCACTCCGAGAGGGAATATAAGTTAAAATTAGATTCTATCGCATAGTCGGCAGCCGAGATGGCCACGCCTCCCGAGCGGGAGATGATGACCAGGTTATTACCGCGCATGGGGGGTAGGGTGAGGATTTTGACGGCATCGATGATTGCGCGGTAGGTATCGACCCGGACGATACCCGCCTCCTGAAAGGCGGCATCGACCACGCGGTCGTCCGTGGCCAAGGCCTCGGTATGAAACCGCGCGAGCTGGCTGGTCAAGGGATGCCGGTTCACCTTCTGAATGATGATCGGCTTGGTCGTCTGCTTTGCGAGCTCGATGAACCGCCGCCCTCGCTTGATACCTTCCAGATAGAGGACGATGAGCTCAGTTTCGTCGTCATCGATGAGATAGGCGAGATAGTCGCTTTCATCGAGATCCATCTTATTGCCGAAGCTCACTGCCTTGCCGATGCCGATATTGTTGCTGCTCAACAGATTGACCAGGGCATACATGACACCCCCGCTCTGGGCCAACACGGCGACGGGTCCCTGCTTTAAGGACTCGCGGCGCAGGGGGACGAAGGGGGTGGCGAGGGCCGCCGCCATGTTGATGATGCCCAGCCCATTGGGGCCGACCACTCGTATGCCCCACCTGCGGGCACGGCGCAGGAGTTCCGTCCCGAGTTCTTCGCCGCTTGCGGAAAGTTCCCCAAAACCGCCGGTCTCGACAATGACCCAGGGTATCCCCTGGCGCCCGCACTGGTCAATGATGTCGGGCACGGTTGGTGCCGGCGTGATGATAATGGCCATATCGATTCCCCGTGGGAGCTGGTCCACGGCGGTAAGGATATTTCGCCCGCAGGCCGTGCCGCCGTGGGGACCGACGGGGAAGACATCGCCAGTGTAGTTGAATCGGGTGATATTCTCCATGATGAGTCGCCCGAAATTATCAGGTCTCTCGGAGACTCCGATCACGGCAATACGCTCGGGATAAAACAATGTACGCATGCGCTCATATCAACACACCGATACCATTTTGTAAAGGCGAATTCATAGGAGATGGTTTTTGACATTGAATCTCGCGAGAGAAAACGGTATCCTTAAAAATGGAGTTTTAAAAACCCCATGAATAGACTCTTCGAGATCATCGACGCCATTGCCAAGCCGCTCAGCCTTGCCTCCAAGGACAACTATGCGCGCCTAGCCAACATCAAGGGATTAGAGGGGTTGATCACGGGGCTCGCGCACGAGGCGATTTCCCTCGCCCGTGATCCGTCCGTTGCGACCAAACTGAGGGACCTGCATGAGAACTTCGTCGGTTTTGACCAGATAACCGGTGGTGTACAAGAAGAGCGGATCAGACGCGGACGCGAATTGGTCTCTCTGATTGCCGGCATGGTAGCGATTGCCGGCGTGCAGCAACCTTCCTCCTCGCCCGGCGGAGGGATGCCCCGTCTTCTCAACACCCCCATGCAATACGTCAAAGGGGTAGGACCGAAGATCTCCCAGTTGCTCAAAAAAAAGGGTATCGAGACTATCGAAGATGCCCTCTATAACCTTCCCCTCCGGTATGAAGACCGCCGCGAGATCAGGCGTATCGCGGAGCTCCCCGTCGGCGAACAGGGTGTCGGGTTGGCCGAGGTGATCGTTGCCGACGAGGTGTTCTACCCTAAGAGCCGTCGCCGTATCTTTGAGGCAGTTTTGGGGGACGGGAGCGGTTTTATCACCGCGAAGTGGTTCCAGGGGATCCGTTATATCAAAGGACGCCTCAAAAAAGGTGATCGGGTTATCTTCTGTGGGGAGATCAAAGGGTATCGGTCCCAGCGACAGATCATGCATCCCGATTTGGAATGGGTAGAAGGTACGGAGGGGGATTCCCTCAACTTCGGGCGTATCGTCCCGGTCTATTCCGAGACCGAGGGGCTCTATCAGCGCCGGATCAGGGGGATCATGTATCAGGTGGTGCAGGACACCGACGGCAAGATCGACAGCCCGATCCCTCCCCGGATCTGCACCAAGTGCAACCTCATGCCTTTTGCCGAGGCCATGCGCGAGGTCCACTTTCCGCAGGGGTATTCCGATCTCGTGCGGCTCAACCTCAAGACATCCGGTCCCCATCAGCGTTTGGCCTTTGAGGAGTTCTTTTTCCTCGAGCTCGGCATGGCGCTGCGGCGCCGGGGTATTGCCCGCGAAGAGGGGATCGCCTTCGGCGTCGCACGGACACCGCTTGCAGACACACTCCTGAAGCGGCTCCCTTTTTCCCTCACCAAGGCCCAGGAGCGGGTGCTCGAAGAGATCAAAGGGGATATGGCCAAGTCTCACCCCATGAACCGCCTGTTGCAGGGGGATGTGGGGAGCGGCAAGACGGCAGTGGCGCTGCTCGCCTCCCTCATCGCCGTGGACAACGGCTATCAGGCGGCAATGATGGCCCCCACCGAGATCCTGGCGGAGCAACACTACCTCAACCTCAAAGGGTGGCTGGGTGATATGGGGATCACAGTCTGCCTGCTGAAGGGAAAGATCAAGAGGCGGGAGCGCGACCGCCTGTATCAGGCCATTACCGCAGGGAAAATCCATCTCGTGGTCGGGACCCACGCCCTGATTCAAGAGGGGCTTTCCTTTAACCGACTGGGGCTGAGTGTCGTGGACGAGCAGCACCGCTTTGGTGTCATGCAGCGGGCGCGTTTACGGAGGAAAGGAGAGGTGCCGGATCTGCTCGTGATGACGGCGACCCCGATCCCCCGTACCTTGGCCATGACCCTCTACGGCGATATGGAGGTCTCGGTCCTCGATGAAATGCCCGGAGGACGGGGTTCCATCGTTACCAGGGTCTGCCGCGAGAAGGGGTACGGAGAGGTCTACCGCACCGTGGAAGAAGAGATTGCAAACGGTAGACAGGCCTTTGTCGTCTACCCTTTGGTTGAGGAGTCCGAGCAGGTGGACCTGCGGGATGCCACCCAGGGGGCCCAGCGCCTCCGACAAGAGGTCTTTCCCCATGCTACCATCGGGCTTATCCATGGCAGGATGAAAGGTGAGGAAAAGGAAGAGATCATGCGGTCCTTTCGCGCCGGGGAGATCCAGATCCTGGTAGCCACCACGGTGATCGAGGTCGGGATAGATTGCCCCAATGCCACGGTTATGGTGGTAGAACATGCCGAACGGTTCGGCCTCTCTCAACTGCACCAACTGCGCGGGAGAATTGGGAGGGGGCCCCATCCCTCCGTTTGTTTCCTCGTGGCCTCTGCCCGGATGGGGAAAGAGGCGTGGCGTCGCTTAAAAGTCATGGAGCAGACCCTTGACGGCTTTCGCATCGCCGAGGAGGATCTGGCCATGAGGGGGCCGGGGGAATTTTTGGGGATCAGACAGTGGGGGTTGCCTGATTTCCGGGCGGCCAACCTGATCAGAGATGCTCGGCTGCTCAAGCAGGCGCGCCAGGAGGCATTTGCGTTGATCGAGCACGACCCTGAACTCAGCAGCGCGGATCATCTTCTCCTCAGAGAGGTCATCCGCGAACGGTGGCAGGAACGCTTGGAACTGGCAGCGGTGGGTTAAGAGCTCTTGACATCTCCCCCCTTTTTGTTATTAAATGCACAAAGTGAAAATAGAATACGAGGAGGTTCTATATGGCGACATCGGTGACGGTACCTATGGTGGGGAAGATCGTGGCTGTTATTGTGAAAGCTGGTGATAAGGTCAAGGAGAACGATCAAGTAGCAACGCTTGAGGCGATGAAGATGGAAATGCCGGTGGTGGCCCCCGTCGGCGGGAGCGTTAAAGAAGTTAACGTGAAGGCAGGGGATGAGGTCACCGCGGACACCGTCCTTATGGTTATCGGATAAGGAAGGAGACGACGATGGGATATGAGAATATTCTCTACGAAGTGAAAGATAAGGTAGCGACGATCACCATTAATCGCGCTCCCTATAATGTGCTCGATATCAAGACCATGCGGGAGATGAATCTGGCCCTGCAGGATGTCAAAAAACGCCAGAAAGAGCTGGCCGTCGTGGTGATCACCCAGGCAGGAAACAAGGCCTTTTCCACGGGGGTGGATGTTCGGGATCACACGGCGGACAAGATGGATGAAATGATAGAAGTCTTTCACGGGATTTTCCGCAACTTGGCGACCCTCGATGTGCCGACACTGGCCGTCGTCAATGGGTTTGCCCTGGGGGGCGGATGCGAGGTCGCCGTCTTCTGCGATATGGTAATCGCCTCCGAGAAATCACAATTCGGTCAGCCCGAGATTAAGCTGGCGGTCTATCCGTCCATGGTGGTTGCCTGGCTTCCCCGGCTCATCGGCCTGAAGAAGGCCTTCGAATTTATCCTGGCGGGCGAATCTATCGATGCGAAGGAAGCGGAGCGCATCGGTCTTATCAACCGTGCCGTGCCTGAAGAGCGGTTGGCGGAAGAGGCAAAAAAGTTCATTGCGATGTTTACGGAGAAGAGCCCGATCGCCCTCAAGTGGGCCAAGCGGGCAACAGTGGCCGGCATGGATGTCGATTTCGAGCAGGCCCTGCAGAGATCCGAGAAAATCTACAAGGGGGATCTCATGCACACGCACGATGCCAATGAAGGTCTCAAGGCCTACATGGAAAAAAGGTCCCCGGTCTGGAAAGGGGAGTAGCCGAGAGGGGTATGATGGTCGCGGCAGGGATCGATATCGGCTCTCTCTCTACGGAGACCGTGATTTTTGATAACGAGAAGGGGATACGCGGCTATTCAATCGTCCTCACCGGTGGTTCCAGCAGGGAGGCGGCGCAACGCTCATTACAGGAGGCCGCGGCGAGCGCTCATGTTGCGAGAGATCAGATCGAACGGATAGTTTCCACCGGCTGCGGCAGGGAGATCGCCGAGTTCGCCGACCGGAAGGTTACCGAAATCACGTGTATTGCCAAGGGGGTGAATCACCTCTTCCCTCAGTCTCGCACCATCATTGATATCGGCGGGCAGGACACCAAGGTGATCCGGGTCGATGAAAAGGGGCGGGTGCTGGAATTTGACATGAACGACAAATGCGCCGCCGGCACGGGGAGGTTTTTGGAGGTGATGGCCCGGGCCCTGGCAGTTGAGCTCGATGAAATGGGGGAACGGTCGTTGCGGCACACGCATGACCTGCAGATCAGCAGTATTTGTACCGTATTCGCCGAATCAGAGGTCGTCTCCCTTGTCTCGGAGGGGCAGCAGGTGGAGGATATCCTCCGCGCTATCCACAACGCAATTGCGGACAGGACCCTGGGGCTCTTGGAACGGATAGGTGAGGTGGCGCCCCTCGTGGTCATGACCGGGGGTGTTGCCAAGAACATCGGTGTAGTGAAGTGCCTGGAAGAGAAACTGGGTACTCCACTCACCATCTATACCGAACCGCAGATCGTGGGGGCCTTGGGTGCGGCCTTGCTTTCCTTTGAATAGCCTTTAAAACCGCCCCACTTTTTACATTAAATTAGTACATTATAAAACATATTTTATTAAAATAGCACTGATCGGGGCGCGCGTCGCAATTGTGCCGATATCCTTAATTGATATTTGGAACCGCATCAAAATACTACTTTTATTACAAAATAATCATAAAAAAGGGTTGACAAACCTTAATTTGTTTAGTATAAGCTGTCTGTTGTAGCGAAACCCCAAGGGAAAACCACAAATCTTCATGGAGGGAGATAGGCGTATGAAGAAAAAGGAGGGGACTGTCACGATATGGATATTCCGCTCAGGGCCATTTAAACCTCTAAAATTCAAACTGCCCACTCGCCACGCGAAGATCATCTTGGCATCGCTCCTCGTTATCGTTGTCACCTTTCCCTTTATTACCTTAAATTACATCTCGCAGAGCGTAGAAGTAGCCAGGACAACCCATCTCGTCGCCGCGAACAAACAAAAGGTAGAAGAATTACAACAGCAGAGCCAGCGGTTGAAGGAGTTCGATGTCAAACTCCGCATCATCGCCAATCTCGAGAATGCCGGAGATACGAATTCCTTCCTGGCGGTAGGGAGCGTTCCCCCTGCGTCTCAAGAAGCATCGAAAAAGGCAGAAGCAAATCTGCAAAACGATGTCTCGCGGATGAATACAGAACTAGACCGGCTTTCTACCGAAGCGAAATTCCGGGAAAAAAGCTTTCAAGAGCTTTATTCCTTCTTAGAGGGCAAGAAGCGTCAGTTGTCGTCTACCCCTTCTATCTGGCCTGCCCGGGGGTGGGTGACCTCAGGTTTTGGGTATCGCATTGATCCTTTTACGGGGATGCACCAACTTCATGACGGGATTGATATCGCCAACAGGATAGGTACCCCTATTATCGCGCCGGCCGACGGCATCGTTACGCGCGCCTCCCATAGTGTCGGCTTTGGCTTAACGGTGGAGATCAGCCATGAGTATGGCATCTCTACGCTCTATGGCCATCTCTCTCAGGTATACGTGAGCGTGGGGCAGCGGGTGCGGCGGGGTACGCGGATTGCCGCCATGGGCAACTCAGGAAGGGCAACCGGACCCCATCTACACTACAGAGTGTCGTTAAACAATGTTCCCATGCACCCGGGTAACTACATCTTAAATTAAAGGCCTTTCCTTTTCCACTGTTTTCGCAGTACAATAATCTGAGTAAAAATTGAGAGGCACGTGTGCCCGGAGGGGTCATCCCCCTCGAGGGCATTTGTATGGAGGAAGCAAGCAGTGTTGGGTGATGTCGTCAAAAAGGTCGTGGGGAGTAAAAACGAGCGTGAGCTTAAGCGGCTCCAACCCCTGGTCGAGTGCATCGGCGCCCGCGAACCGCAGATCTATCCCCTCAGCGACCATCGTTTGATTGCCAAGACAGGCGAATTTAAGGAACGGCTGGAAAAGGGTGAGGCCCTCGATGACCTCTTGCCCGAGGTCTTTGCCGTGGGCAGGGAGGCAGCAAGGCGCACCTTAGGGGAGCGCCATTTCGATGTCCAACTTATCGGGGGGATCTGCCTGCACGAAGGGAAGATCGCCGAGATGGCAACGGGTGAGGGGAAGACGCTGGTGTCTACCTTGCCGGCCTTTCTCAATGCCCTTACGGGTAAGGGGGTGCACATCGTCACGGTCAACGACTACCTGGCCAGGCGCGACAGCGAATGGATGGGGGCCATCTACCGCTTTTTGGGGCTCTCGGTGGGGGTGATCCTGCACGACCTGGATGACGCCTCCAGGAGAAAGGCCTACGGCGCGGACATCACCTATGGCACGAATAATGAGTTCGGCTTCGACTACCTGCGGGACAACATGAAGTTCAGTCTCGATGACTATGTCCAGCGTGAGCTCCATTATGCCATCGTGGATGAGGTGGACAGTATCCTCGTTGATGAGGCGCGGACACCCCTGATCATCTCCGGGCCGGCGGAAGAATCCACGGAAAAATATTACAAGATCAACCGGATCAGCCCGCAATTGAAAAAGGAGCGGGACTATACGATCGATGAAAAGAGCCATACGGCAGTCCTCACCGAAGAGGGGGTGGCCCGTGTGGAAAAGCTGCTGAGCGTTGAAAACCTCTACGATCCCATTCATATTGATACCCTCCATCACGTCAATCAGGCGCTGCGCGCCCATACCCTCTACAAAAGGGACGTGGATTACGTGGTTAAGGACGGCCAGGTCATCATCGTCGACGAGTTCACGGGGAGGCTGATGCCCGGCAGGCGGTGGAGTGAAGGCCTGCACCAGGCAGTGGAGGCAAAAGAGGGGGTCCGCATAGAAAACGAAAATCAGACCCTGGCGACCATCACCTTTCAAAACTACTTCCGCATGTATAAAAAATTGGCCGGTATGACGGGGACGGCCGATACCGAGGCCGCCGAGTTCAAGAAGACCTATAACCTTGATGTAATGGTGATCCCTACCAACCGCCCTCTCATTCGCACCAATTACGCGGACGTGATCTATAAGACGGAGCAGGAAAAGTTCAACGCGGTGGTACGGGAGATAGCGGCACTCCACGAGGCGGGGCGACCTGTCCTCGTGGGAACGATCTCCATTGATAAATCGGAGCACCTGAGTAAGCTCCTGAAAAAACGCGGCATTCCCCATCACGTGCTCAACGCCAAGCACCATGAGCGGGAGGCGGAGATCATTGCCCAGGCAGGTCGCTTCCGGGGGGTGACTATCTCTACCAACATGGCCGGCCGCGGGACGGATATCCTCCTTGGAGGCAATGCCCGGATGATCGCCTCCCAGTCGGTGGGGAAAGATGCCGACGAGGCGGCGATAGAAGCCGCCTATCAAAAGGCCGTGACAGCCACCTCGCAAGAACGGGAGCAGGTGCTCCAACAAGGAGGACTCCACGTCCTGGGGACGGAACGCCACGAGAGCCGCAGGATCGACAATCAATTGCGGGGGAGGTCAGGGCGCCAGGGGGACCCGGGGTCGTCCCGCTTCTATCTTTCCCTGCAAGATGACCTCATGCGGATATTCGGTGCCGAACGGATTGCCAGCATCATGAACCGATTGGGGGTAGAGGAAGACCAGCCGATCGAACACGTCTTGGTCAGCAAGGCCATCGAGAACGCCCAACGGCGGGTGGAGGGGCATAATTTCGAGATCAGGAAACAACTGCTGGAGTACGACGACGTCATGAACCAGCAACGCGAGGTCATTTACTCACAGCGCCGCGAGATCCTGGAAGGGGGACGATTACGGGAGATGGTCGGCGAAATGATAGAAGATACCGGGGAGGGTATCGTCGAACGCTACACCGACCCGAAGCTGCACGCGGACGAATGGGACATCGCGGGGTTACAAGAAGTCTTTCGCCAGCATTTCTCGTTCCCCCTGGAAATTGACCGCGAGGCGCTTGCCGGGATGAAGCAGACAGACCTGCGTGATCTGCTGGTTACCGGGGCCACGTCATTCTATGAGGAGAAGGAGCGGGCCCTGGGCAGCGATATCAGCAGGGACTTGGAGCGCTTTATCCTCCTCCAGACCCTCGACAACCACTGGAAAGACCATCTCTTGAGCATCGATCACCTCAAAGAGGGCATCGGCCTCAGGGGTTATGCCCAGAAGAACCCCCTCTTGGAGTATAAGAAGGAGGGGTACGAACTCTTTGTCGATATGCTGGCCGGCGTGAGGGAAGAGGCGGTGCAAAAGCTCTTCGCCGTACAACTTGCCGAGGAGAAGGAAGTGCCGATGCTTCCTCATGCCCCGGGGCCGCGGCTGGTCCTGGTGCGGGGCGCCCTCGATACTCCCCGGGCCTCTACACCTCCTCCGATGGTACCCGCCCTGCCGGAGCGGGAGATGCGGGCGGAGCCACCGCCACCGCCGATCCGTCGTGACGGGCAGAAGGTCGGCCGCAACGACCCCTGCCCTTGTGGCAGCGGCAAAAAATACAAGAAGTGTTGCGGGGCGTAGTTGTCCCCTACCTTAAAATAGGAGATGTTGTAAACGACATATGGTGCCGAAAGGTTTTCAGGCGGCGGGCATTGCCTGCGGAATAAAGGGGACAACGGGGGCCAAGGACCTGGCCCTCATCTATTCGGAAGCGCCGGCACAGGTGGCGGGGCTCTTTACGCGCAACCGGGTTAAGGCCGCGCCGGTACTGGCGACCAGGCAGCGCGTGCGGCGGGGAGTCTGCCGGGCCCTGATCGCCAACAGCGGCAACGCGAATGCCTGCACGGGTCGATCAGGCCGGCAGGACGCCGAGACCATGGCCCGTTTGGTCGGCACGGCACTCCATATACCCCCCCACCACGTCCTCGTTGCCTCCACCGGTGTCATCGGCCGCCCCCTTCCCATGCCGCGGATCGAAGAGGGTATTACCGCGGTGACGACGCGCCTGTCTTCCCAGGGTTTTTCCGATGCCGCCCACGCCATTATGACGACCGACACCCGCCCTAAGATAGTCAGCGAGCAGGTACGGCTCGCGGGCGATCCGATTACGCTCCTCGGTATTGCCAAGGGTGCGGGGATGATCCGTCCTCAGCTTGCCACCATGTTGGCCTTCATCATGACCGACGCCCGAGCAGATGCCGCGGTTTTATCCGCTGTCCTCCACGAGGGGGTCGGCACCACCTTCCACCGCATCACGATTGACGGAGATACCAGTACCAACGATATGCTCCTGATGATGGCAAATGGGGAGGCGAGTGCAAAGGCCCTGCGCTTGCGCGGTAAAGACTTTTCCCGCTTTCTAGAGGCCGCCACCGCGGTTATGGACCAATTGGCGCGGGCCATAATCAAGGACGGCGAGGGCATGACGAAGGTAGTGGAGATTTGCGTACGGGGCGCCAAAGACCGCACGATGGCCGAGCGGCTGGCCTTTCGGGTTGCTCATTCCCCCCTGGTGAAGACGGCCTTGTTCGGCCAGGACCCCAATTGGGGGAGGATCATGGCGGCCATGGGGGCAGCGGGGGTTGCCTTTGATCCGCAGAAGGTCTCTATTTTTTTCGGTGATGTCATGGCGGTAGCTCGTGGGGTCGCCGCCAGCGGCGCCAGTCAAGAGCAGATGCGAGCGGTCTTACAACGGGAGGAGGTGAAGGTTACCATTGATCTGCATGCAGGTGCCGCTCACACGACCGTGCTGACCAACGACCTTACCTACGACTACGTCAAGATAAACGCCTCATACACGACCTAAATCCCGCTCTGTCGCTTTGCGACACCCCATCGTTAAAATATCAGCAAGGTAGGGGGCCCCAAAGGGGGAGGGTTCAATCCCTCTCTGTCGCCCTGCGACATCCCGACATTCAGATTTTTATAAAAAGATGACCGGGACTTAATTTAGATTGTATAGGATGAGGGATTCCCCCAAGGGGGAGGAGCCCAGGGGTCAGGGGTTCTCGAAGCAGGTCAGAATGGTTTTCACTCGAACCCTGCCGCTTGCGGTCCCCTACCGTAAATTCACCTTGTGGCCAAGGGGCCACCTGCGGCGGGGTAGGATAGAATCCTCGCATTCTTGACCCCTCAAGCCGCCGGCTTTATCATTCTTTTCCACCGCTCCTGAGGATCCTGTCATCCCCCACCCGTACGGTAAGCTTGATGGCATCGAAGTACTCTGCCAGCGGGATCGCGTACTTTCGTGAGACGCCGGCCAGGGATTTAAAATCCTGAGTGGAGATCTTTCCCTTTTTCTCGAGCAGGGCGACTAACTGCTTGCCGAGTTCGCTCAGCGGCTCCCGGTGGTAGTAGATTCCCTCTTTAAGCTTGACGATGGTCCCCGCGTCGGCGAGCAGGGCAAGGATCTCTCGTATTTCCTTCTCGGCGGCCCCGAGCTGCTCCCCCAGCTCTTTGGCCGAGGGGGGGGTGAGGCCGCTGTGCTGTATGATCTCCGCGATTTTTTCCTCTAACTCCCGCTGCCGCCCCTTGAGGGCGACCTGATGGTTGGCCAATCGCACCTTGTCCCGTTCCTGGATGACGACGGTGTTCCCGGCGAGGTCGGCGAGGAGGGCGGTGAAGAGCTTGCCGTCCACCTCCGGGGGAAGTTTGGACTTGAGTTCTTCCTTGGCGATGCCCGGCTTGAGGGGATTTTCGGCATGGTATTGTTCCATCGTAGCCGTCATCTGCTGCGCGAGCTGCATAAAGAGCTCAGCGTCAATGACCCGTTCGGCCTCGCGGTCAAATTTGATCACCTCCCGGCGGGAGAGGAGTTCTTGCACGGCGGCAGATACGACGGCAGGGGGGATATTCGTCAGGCCGACGAGCCTCTTCAGTTCTACGCCGCGGTTACCGGCCTTCCTGATATGAAGGCCGAGGACGCCTGCCGGTGATCCATGTTTGAGCGCCTCAAGCTGGGGGATGATATCCCCCTTAAACCTTTTATGCCGCTGCGGATGGGCATCGAGGATGATGCCGCCGCCGATCGTCTGTATCTGAGAAGAACCGCGCAGGACGAAACGGTCATTGGGCAGGGCGACGACGGGATGTTGCAATCGTATCTGGGCATAGCCGTGTTCGCCCGGTTTTAATTCATTGATCCCCAACAGGTAGAGGGTGGCCATCTGGTAGGAGGTACCGGTATGGAAGCGCAGCATGGCGCCGTTTTTCAGGGGGCGGGGGGCATGGGCGAGGTAGATGACCTCGGCATCAAGGAGCTTGGTGACCTCTACGGTCCCGGGGTGGAGGAGCACCTCCCCCCTTTCGAGGGATGATTTCTCTATCCCCTGGAGGTTGATGGCGGTCCTCTGCCCGGCCACGGCCTGCTCGGCCTTTTCCCCGTGCACCTGTATCCCCCTCACCTTTGCCGTGATACCCGGGGGGAGAATGGTAACGGCTTCTCCCGTTGTCACCTGGCCTGCGAGGAGGGTGCCGGTCACGACCGTGCCGAATCCCTTCATGCTGAACACCCTGTCGATGGGGAGGCGGAAGATGCCGTCAGCGGATTTCTGCTCGACCTGCGCGACCAAGTGCTCCAAGGCAGTTATCAGGTCTTTCAATCCCTCCCGTGTGACGGCGGAAACGGGGATCAGGGGGGCTCCTTCAAGAAAGGTCCCCTTGGTAAAATCCCTGATATCCGCAAGGGCCATTTCTCGGAGTTCCTGGTCCACGAGGTCGATCTTGGTCAGGACTACTACCCCCCGTGTTATCCCCAAGAGCGTGCAGATAGCGAGATGCTCCCGGGTCTGCGGCATGACCCCCTCGTCGGCCGCGATAATCAAAGCGACGATATCAATGCCCCCGGCGCCGGCCACCATATGCTTGACAAATCGCTCGTGCCCGGGCACATCCACGATGCCGAGCCGCACGCCGCTCGGCAAATCGAGGTAGGCAAAGCCCAGCTCGATCGTGATCCCGCGCTCCTTTTCTTCTTTGAGTCTGTCGGTATCGATGCCGGTCAAGGCCTTGACCAAGGCCGTCTTGCCGTGATCGATGTGACCGGCCGTCCCTAAGATGATCTGCTTCATCTGCTCAT
>Ga0154798_1092_pt1 | contig 18809 bp, 21 predicted proteins | sample Rifle2008BG16ft_FD_105806 | JGI IMG/M metagenome (GOLD analysis project Ga0154798, IMG submission 105806) | Deltaproteobacteria bacterium RBG_16_54_18 | reverse complement strand
CGCCGACAACTTGCTTATTGTGGCCACCGACCGGGTGTCGGCCTTCGATGTGATCATGGCCGACCCCATACCCGGCAAGGGGCGTATTTTGACCGAGATCTCGACGTACTGGTTTAAGGTGATGGATGCGGTGATTCCGAATCACCTCCTCTCCACCCGCGCTGAAGACTACCCTCCGCCATGTCACAAGTACGCGGCAGAGCTGGAAGGGAGGAGCATGCTCTGCTCCAAGGCCGAGGCCGTACCCATTGAATGTGTAGCCAGGGGGTATCTGGCAGGCTCAGGGTGGCAGGAGTATCAGACAAAGGGAACGGTATGCGGGATCAAGCTCCCCGGCGGATTAGTGGAATCGGCGCGGCTCCCCCAACCGATCTTTACCCCGTCTACCAAGGAAGAGGTCGGAAGCCACGACATCAATATCACCTTTGACCAGATGGTCGAGAGAATAGGAAAAAAACTCGCCGAGCAACTGCAAGCAGTCACCCTCGCTGTCTACGAACGCGCCCGCGGCATCGCCGAGGCCAAGGGGATCATCATCGCCGACACCAAGCTGGAGTTCGGCCTGCGGGGGGGAGAATTGATCCTCATCGACGAGCTCCTCACACCGGATTCTTCGCGCTTCTGGCCTGCCAGTTCATACAGCCCGGGCGGGCCGCAGCAGAGCTTTGATAAACAGTTCCTCCGGGATTATCTCCTCACCCTCGCGTGGGATAAGACCCCCCCTCCCCCGCCGCTGCCCCGTGACATCGTCGAGAAGACCAGACAGCGGTATGAAGAGGCGCTCCGCCGGTTGACTCATTAAATAAGGGCTATAGAGATACTAAGAGAAAATAACAATGGGTCGCGACGAGAACAGTATAGTCCTCTCGTCACGACCCATTATAAAATCTATCACGAGGTGGCTATCACGACTAGGGCAGGTAATCAGAAACCGCGCTTCTTGGCGCGAAGATTGCGGCGGCTCCCCTTTGGCTTTGATCCGCCCCGCGGGCCGCGAGGACGCGCCCCCGGACCGCCGCCATAATTCGGTGCGCGCCGCTGTCGCTCTTCCGCCTGGTTCACGCGTAGATTCCTCCCGCGGAACTGGTAGCCGTCAAACCGCTGAATTGCCTCCGCAACAACCCCTTCATCGGCTAACGTAACGAAGGCGAATCCCCGCGGGCGTCCCGTGAGGTGGTCGAACGGCACCGAGGCTTCCGTCACTTGGCCGACCTCGGAAAAAAGGGTTTTGAGATCGTCCTCAGTCGTATCATAACTTAAATTCCCAACAAAAAGTTTCGCGCTAATAATGGCCTCCTTCTTAGTCTCCTGTCACGTATTCCTCAGAGCCAGCATGATTCAGTAATCTCTATGCAGTCAATCCATAACATCTTTCTGTCAATAAATCAACTCTGCAATTATAAAAAAAAGATAGGAAAAATGATTAAAATAGAGTACTATGTCAACTACGAGAGGGATGCTCGAATACTAATCAAGGAGGTGAAGCATGCTGCAAACGATTATAGAGCAGATGACTAGTGCAATGGGCGGTTATGTTCCCAACCTTATCGGGGCCTTTGCGATCCTTTTCTTCGGATGGCTCGTGGCCCTCGTGATTTCAGCGCTGGTGCGTTACGTCGTGCGACGCTCAGGTTTTAGTAAGGTACTGGCAAGTTTGATTTGGGGAGAAAAAGCGGGAAAAGGAAGGGGCAAGGGTATTGATGCTGAGCGCTGGCTCGGAAGAGGAGTATTCTATCTAATTATGCTCTTCGTGCTCATTGCCTTTCTCCAGACGCTCGGTCTTGTGGTCATAACTGAACCCATCAATCAACTGCTCATCCAGGTATTTCAGTACCTGCCCCGGCTGTTCGCAGCAGGTCTTTTGCTGCTCGCGGCCTGGATTATTGCGAGCGTGTTGCGGTGGGTCTTCTTCCGGGGACTGAGTGCAACCAAACTCGATGACCGGCTGAGAAAAAGTGCGGCCTTTGAAAAAGCGCCGCGCCTGACGGTGACAAAATCGATTTCTGACGCCGTATACTGGCTGGTATTCCTGTTCTTTTTACCGGCGGTATTGAGCACACTCCAAATGCAGGGAATCCTTGAGCCGGTCCAAGGAATGATCGACAAGATCCTTGCTTTTTTGCCTAACATCTTCGTCGCTGTTTTTATTGTCCTGATCGGCTGGTTCCTCGCCCGCATTATCCAGCAGATCGTCACGAATCTTTTGGTCGTTGCCGGTACCGATCGTCTCAGTGAAAGGATAGGGCTGGCACCGGTATTGGGCGAACGGCGCCTTTCCGGCGTTGTGGGATTGATTGTCTATATCTTAATCCTCATCCCGGTATTGATCGCCTCGCTCAACGCCGTGCAGCTCGATGCTATTACCTTACCGGCAAGTAATATGTTAAACATCATGTTGGCGGCACTCCCCGCTATCTTTGCCGCCCTCTTGCTGGTAGCAATTGCGTTCATTGTGGCTCGGGTCATAGCCCGTCTGATTACGAACGTACTCACCGGCGCCGGCTTTAACTTTCTCTTTGTCAAACTGGGCCTGAGCAAGGAGGCGGTAAGGGGAAAGTGGACCCCGTCGTTTATCGCCGGATACATCGCCCTGGTGGTCATTGTACTCTTCGCGACTATCGAGGCGTTACGGCTGCTCAATTTCGTTGTCTTGGCTGATCTCGTGGCGCAGTTCTTAGTTTTCACCGGCCGCGTCATCCTGGGCTTGATCATCTTCGGTTTCGGTCTCTTTCTGGCAAATCTCGCAGCACGGGCAGTACAAGCCGCAGGGACGGACAAGTCAGGGCTGCTCGCCTTGGTAGCCCGCATATCCATCATCGTATTGGCCGCAGCCATGGCCTTGACCCATATGAATGTGGGCAATGACATCATCATCATTGCCTTTGGTATGGCCTTGGGGGCAGTAGCCATCGCGGCTGCCATTGCCTTTGGCATCGGAGGACGTGACATTGCCGCACAGCAGTTGCGAAAGTGGACCGGCGTAGCCCAGCCTCGGACAGCGAGAAGCTCTGGAGCAGCTGCGGCATCACGGCGATTCAGGGCATCGAAGAGGTCCAAGAAGACGAGGAGATAGCAGGTTCCTCGTAATGTTCAACGATTTGAGCATCCCACTTTTTTTTGCTATGACTCATTGTGAAGACTCACAAAGAGCCTATTGAAGCCTGAAAAGGCAGCGCAAGGGGGCATCTATTAACCGATAGATGCCCCCTCTTTCTTGACCGCTACTGTCTGAGCTCTTCCAAGGTCGGCCCGAGGCTCTTCCACTTCAGATACTCAAGGAACGTGCCATACCACCCTGCCTGGTCGGTATCCTCCAAGGGCTCTGCCGGCAATAAATCCCCCTGTTTCACCAACTGCTTCGCCCTGGCGATCTCGTTACGTTGCTTGTAGAGGAGGGCGAGGTAATAGTAGCTGTCCTTGAGTTTAGGATTAAGGGCGATGGCCTTTTCATAGCTCTGGATGGCCTTGTCATTATCACCCAGGCATTCGTACGGCCCTGCCATGTCGCTGTATACCTGCGCGTAATTGGGATCGAGGGAGACAGCCTTTTGAAACTCCGCGAGCGCCGCCTGACATCCCGCCCGCTTTGTCTGTTGATCCTTTTTGCTCAAGCTCTTCTGGTAGTATGCCAATCCCAGCGCCTTCTGGATCTTAGCCGATTTCTGGTCAAGTGAGGCGGCGGACTTCCAGTTCGCGATGGCGCGGTCATACTCACCGACGCCGTAGGCCTCAAGCCCCTGCTGGTAATATTGCTGAGCGTCCTGCGCCAGGCAGGGAATGACCGCAAAGAAAATCGCCGCTATACAGAGAGCTATTACAAATCCCATGCGCCGTATGTAATCAGTCATCGCCCCCTCCGTTTGGAAAAATCTTATTTTTGAACGTGAGTATACCTTTCTATTGGCTGCACGTATAGTCTCATTTTTTATCACCTATGGTCTCCTCCTGTTCTTCATTTTCCCCGTTATCCTTGCCCTGTTGCCCGTGCCACGGGGAAACATACCTCTCCATCCTCGTCCGCCAGGAGACCGTCGGCGAGTTTGACTCGCCTTCTGGTATAAAGGGCATACTCATTGCTGTGTGTCACCATGATCACCGTTATCCCGTCCTGGTTCAATGCGGTGAGCAGTTTCATGATCTCGGCGCCGGTATGCGTGTCGAGATTGCCCGTTGGCTCGTCGGCGAGAATGATCGGTGGCTTGTTGACAATGGCGCGGGCAATGGCGACACGCTCCTGTTCGCCGCCCGAGATCTGATTGGGCAAGCGGGCCGCCTTTTCAGCGAGACCCACACGTGCGAGTGCATCAATGGCGGCGGTGAGTTTCTTTTTTTTGCTCATCCCCACGATGGCCAGCGGCAGCATGACATTTTCCGCAATGGTCAGGTATGGCAACAGGTTAAAGTTTTGGAAGACGAACCCGATTGATCTTTGACGAAAATCGGCACGCTCATCGGACGCAAGGGCATAGATGTCAACGCCATCTACCGATAAGCTGCCGGAAGTCGGCGCGTTGAGACCACCCAGCATAGAAAGCAGGGTGGATTTACCGGAACCAGATTCGCCCATAATGGCCACAAATTCGCCGGCGGTAATGCCGAGCGTGACGCCCCCGATCGCGGTCACCAAGTTTGCTCCGGTGCCGTATCGTTTAACGATGTTCTCTGTATTGATATCACGCATTTTGTTTCTCCTTATAGTGCCCTGAGGGCTTCATTGGGGTCGAGTTGCGACGCCATAAGGGCTGGATAAAGGCTTGCGGTAATGCCGAGCATGATCGAAGCCAGAATCGCCGCTACTGCCATAACCGGATCAAGCGAAATAGTGCCATGCCCTTGCCCCTCGGAAAACAGGGGAAAGAGCAATCTCGTGGCGCCCCAGCCAAGAAAATAGCCCACGATACCAGCGACGGCCGCTATTATACCGGCCTCAAGCAGTATGATCCGTAGCACGTGCGATTTCCTGAAACCCATGGCGCGGAATATACCGATCTCGACCGTCCGCTCGCGGACACTCCCCATCATAGTAACGAGTACCATCAAGCACCCGACGAGCAGCACCAGAGTCGAAACGCCGTATGAAAATTTTTGGAAGTGGCCGATTGTTTCCATGCGTCCCTTGACCACCTGCTGGATAGCGGTTACGGTGCCGCTGGGCAGGACCGCAGATATCTGCCGCACCATCTCGGGGATAGGGCATCCGGTACAGAGTGCTGCTACCTCAACGATGGAAATTCTCCCTGTCTTACCAAGGATGTCTTGCGCGAGCCGAAGCGGTGCAAAGACGAGTCCATCGTCCTGCGATCCCGTCTTCTCAAGGATTCCCGTCACGGGCAACGCCCGCCCCCGCAGTTGCACGATATCGCCTTGTTTAAGTCCCCTCAGACGCGCGGCATCGGCACCGAGCAGTATGCCGTCCTGATGAAGCGGTATTTCCCCCCGCACGTTCCACCAGGGCCTCAGAATCTCCATCTCCGCGAAATCAACCCCGGCCAGCAGGCCGCGGCGGCCTGCGACCGTAACAAGGCCCAGCACCATGGGACCAACCGCCGCCACGTTTGCGGCATTTTTAATGGTCTTGATTTTTATTACCTCTTCCTCGTGGAGCTCCTGCATATCAAAAGAGACGCCGCCCAGCGACATCCCGCCGTAGGTGAGCGAGAGGTTTTCGGTCTTTGGGACAATGAGGATGTTGGCCCCGTACATCTCTAGCTTATGGTTGATGTCATTCTTCATCTCTCGCACCAGGCTCATGAGTCCGACGACCGTCGCGACACCGATGAGCAATCCCGCAAGCACGAAGATCGCGCGGGCCTTCCGCCGTCGCAGATTACTGATTACTATGTTTTTGAGTGTCATCGCGTGCCTCCCCGGAAATCGAAGTAGCGCTTGCCCTGGAGGATGTCGGCCACCTTGATGATGACTATGCCTTGCTCCACCTTTCGCTTGAGGGGAGCGGGATTGCAGCCGCCCTGGACCTCATTGATGCGGGTAGAGGGGAATCGCCTGCCGCAGTTGTTGCAGACCATAACATCCCCCTGCTGCGTGTAGCCCTTATTTTCCGGCCAGCAGACGTCGCACGCGTCAAAGGCGGCGCGGATCACTCCGTCAGAGCTCTTCATGATAAAGTAGCGGATGGTTACACCGTCATCGGTCTTATAGGTAAAGTGACGCGCCTTCCCGTTGGCAAATGTCTGTTCAGGATAGGTGACCTGCGTTGCCGGGACAGCACCAGCCGTTGTAGCAAGCGCGGAGACCACCGAAATGCACACGAACGTTATCAGCATAACAACTGAAGTTATTCTCGTAAACATGTTATTCTCCTTTTCTTGTGTGTGAATCATGGCTGCATGGCGCAGCTCAAACATCAGCGCTACGGGGTGGTAACTGACCCGTAGGCCGCAATAGCGCCCTTGTGATGAAAAAAAATGATTAACAGCGAAAGGTTAGATTGACGAGATAGGACAAGGTTAAGGGTGGTCCGGTCCCGGTCCATCTCCCAGCCGACCGAGGCAAGTGAGGCAGGAGAGAAACCGGCAAATCACTGTCTGCAACCGCGTGCAGGGAAGAAGCGGGATTGTACGCTCCATCAGATACCGCGCTAAGCCCCATATCGGGCCATGACGCCGTGGGCCCTCGTTCCACATCGCAGCAGCACGCGTTCGTTCCACCACAGCAACACTGGTGGGCCTGCGACGGCGAGGAGGGTATCGATGATCCCGCACCAGACACACAGAGGCCCGGGGGATTTGCCAGGAGCATGGACACTTGTGCAACCACAAACACCACCGCCAATAATGCTGGCGCAACCCCTCGGAACAACTTGCGTTTTGAGTTTATACCGGCTTTATTCATCATATACTGAATAATATCATAGCCATCCTTCAGGTCATTGTCAATCAAGACCGATAGTGTATTATGTACGGGTACCTCTCTCTTGGGCAGGCGGCAGGTCTCTTGGCTTTCGTGTCAACAGCAATAACAAACCGCCCGCCATGCCGAATATGATCGCCGGTATCAGAAACAAAAACGGCAGGGCAAAAAACAGACCTCCCGGCGGCCATGAGGCGATGGTCATTATACCGAGCGGTACGGCTATGATAAGAAAGAATATACCGACCCCGCGTAGTATCTTGCGCACGTCAAATCACCCCGTAGGTACATCAATCGGATAAATCGCTCGGGCTAACGCCTCTGGCTAAGAATCTCTTTTTCACATTTTCCACCACCTCGTGCAACTCCCTGATACCGAGCCAGCGGATCAAGATAAAGTAGACGACAACCGCCACGGCAATGGTCACAATGAGGACAAGCCCCTGATTGAGCAGGGTAGCATGCGCGATGAGCCGGCTGCCGGCGGCATACAGGTATGAGGCCGCGAGGCCCATTGCCGCGGAGGCAACGGTGATCTTGATAAAAGAGCCGACCAGGTAGCGCAGGTCGTAGCCGCCGACTTTTTTATAGAGCACCACGCTCAAAAAGAAAAAATTGATGATCATGGTGATGGAGGTAGAAAGGGCGATGGCCTTGTGTTGAAACGCATCCAGGGTGAGCGAGACGATAAGGATATTGGTGGCTACCGCCAAAAAACTCGCGATGACCGGATATTTTGTATCTTTTAAGGCGTAAAAGACCGGCACCGTGATCTTGACCGTGGCATAGGCAAAAAGACCCACGGCATAAAGGGTCAGGGCCTCGGCCGTATGGATCGTATCGCCGTTTACAAAACGGCCGTGCTCGAAGATCAGGCGGATAATCGGCTTAGCCAGAACAGCCAATCCAAAGGCGGCCGGGATGGTCAGTAAAAAGGCCATGGTCAAGGACGATACATAGGTAGCCTTTAAGGCACCCATGTCCCCCTGCGATGCGTGTCGGGCAATGACCGGCAAGGTGGCGATCGAAATGGCGACCCCGAAGATGCCGATGGGAAATTGCATCAGGCGAAAGGCGTAGTTGAGCCACGAAACGCTCCCCTCGGCGCACCGGGCGGCAAAGTTCGTATTAATAAAGATATTGATCTGGGTGGCCGAGAGGCCGATCACCGCCGGGATCATGAGGATCATAATCCGGCGCAGGCCTTCATCCTTGAGGTTGAGATGCGGGCGCCAGGTAAAACCGCTGCGCCTAAGCGACGGCACCTGTATGACGAGCTGCAGGAGCCCACCAATCAACGTCCCCACCGCCATGCCGACGATCGGGGGTTGGCTGAAGGCAGGAGCCCACCAGGCGCACAAGACTCCCCCTATAATGGAGCCGACATTAAAAAAAGTCGAGGCCATGGCCGGGATAAAAAAACGTCCTTTGGTATTTAAAATTCCCATGACGACGGCAGCCAAGGAAACCAAAATTAAGAAAGGAAACATGATATTGGTCAGGAGCTTAGTAAGGGCGATCTTGCCGGCGACCCTGCCAAAGGCCGGCGCCATGACCTGGATGATCTCTCCGGAAAAAATCATCCCGAACAGGGTAAGCAGGGAAAGCAGGATCGTGAGCGTCAGGAGGACGTTATTGGCCAGACGCCAGGTGTCCTCCTGCCCTCGTTTATGATCGTAATCGGTGAATACGGTAACAAAAGCGGCAGAAAGGGCCCCCTCGGCAAACAGGTCGCGGAGTAAATTGGGTATCCGGAAGGCCACCACAAAGGCGTCCATAGAAAGCCCCGCCCCGAACAGGACGGCCATAACCTGCTCTCGGACCAATCCGAGGAGGCGGCTGCAGAAAACGGCGATGCCGACCGAACCGGCGGATTTGGCCACCTGGGTGGTCGTGGTCGTAGGAGCTGGAGTATTCATCGCGTTGCGTTTACCATAAGCCTTCTATTTAATTTGGTATTGTCCAGCGCCGCTACGGAGGAATTCCATGCTAATGGACACCGTGGTTTTTTGTCGTGCGGGCCTTCTTGAGAAAATCAGAGATCAAAAAAGCCAATTCCAGGGCCTGGTTGGCATTAAGACGGGGATCGCAATAGGTAAAATATTTATCCGTGAGCTCTTGCTCGGTAATAGCCTGTGCCCCCCCGATACACTCGGTCACGTTTTGCCCGGTCATTTCACAATGAATACCCCCTGCGTATGTCCCCTCCGCATAGTGGATCTCAAAAAAATTTTTTACCTCTTCCAATATTTTGTTAAACGACCGCGTCTTAATACCGTGGCTCGTCTTAACTGTATTGCTGTGCATGGGGTCGCTGCTCCACACGACCTGACGCCCCTCACGGCTCACTCGTCTGAGTAACGGCGGCAAGATATCAACGATACGAGCGCCCATGCGAACAATAATGGTCAAGCGCCCCGCTTCATTGCGGGGGTTGAGCATGTCTATCAGGCGCATGAGCTCATCTGCATCCATCCCCGGCCCTGCCTTGACGCCGATGGGATTCTTGATACCCCTGATAAATTCGATATGCGCTTTGTCTACCTGACGCGTTCTCTCTCCGATCCAGAGCATGTGGGCCGAACAATCGTACCAATCGCCTGCTGCGTCGTCGCGGCGCGTGAGGGCCTGTTCATAATTAAGCAACAAGGCCTCATGAGAAGTATAGACCGTCGTCTCACGGATACTCGGCGTGTCTTTCAAGGTAACGCCGCAGGCCTCCATAAAGGCAAGCGCCTCACCGATACGGTCGGCTAAGTTTTGGTATCTGTCTCCTAAGGGACTTCCTTTCACGAATTCGAGATTCCATTGATGCACCTGGTGCAGATCTGCCAACCCTCCCTTGGTAAAGGCCCGCAGGAGATTAAGCGTAGCCGCGGACTGGTGATAGGCTTGCAGCAGGCGCTGTGGATCAGGCGTGCGCGCTGCCGCGGTAAACGTGATGGCATTGACCATGTCTCCCCGGTAACTCGGCAACGCGATGCCGTCAATAGTTTCCATTTTTGAAGAACGGGGTTTCGCAAATTGACCTGCCAGACGCCCCACTTTTACAACGGGACAGCTTCCCGCATAGGTGAGCACGACCGCCATCTGCAAGATTACTTTGCAGGTATCTTGGATATGCCGGGTATTGAATTCCGCAAAGCTTTCCGCGCAATCCCCCCCCTGCAACAGGAACGCTTTGCCCTCGGAAACGCGCGCTAGTTGCCGGTTGAGTTCCTGCACCTCGTCGACGAATACCAACGGTGGCAATCCCTCCAGTTGTAGCTCTACCCCCTGCAGCTCGGATCGATCGGGATATTCCGGTTGCTGCAAAATAGGTCTTTGACGCCAGCCGGAAGGGCTCCACTCACTCATATTTATGTGCCACCGAAAAAATTGCGACTGTTAAAATCATATCGTGCGTCTCTTTCCTTCGCCCGGTTCTTTCTGCTCTCGGTTTCTCAGCGCGCCTACGGTTTAGCATCTATTTTTTGCTCTTCAGTAAATCAGCAAGATCGGCAAACGGCTTATAGGTAGCCGGCGGCTCGCCTCGCTCGCTCGCCCGTTCCGCCGGATATAACTCCTCATCCATGTACTTCGTGTGTTCGTAGTCGTGGCAATACACGCAGAGCAGTTCCCAATTGCTTCCGTCAGGAGGATTGTTATCGTGGTTGTGATCCTTGTGATGGACCGTCAGCTCGCGGAGTCTCTTGCCGGCAAACTCGCGCCCGCAGCGCGCGCAGACTGCGGGAAACATCCTGAGCGCCCGCTGCCGGTAGGTCTTTTCAACTCGCTCGCGGTTGCGGCGGGCTGCAGCATCGGCAGGGATTATCCCGTCGCCATCGGCTCGCGGCTTCTGCTGCGCCATACGTTCATCTTCCCCAATTAAAAAACCAGCATCCCCGACCGCCTGCGGCAGGAGAGTACCGGATTATTGCTTACGCTTATCCTTGATATACACCGACCGGGAGTGGCCGTCTCCCACCGGACGTTGTTCTATTTCAAAGAGTTTCGTTGCGGCTATCAGTTCGCCGAGTTTTATGTAGCCGTAGTTGCGCGGGTCAAAATTCGGGGCCTGTTTGGCAATGTTACTCCCCACCGGTGCGAGGTGCGACCAGCCGCTCTCGTCTGATGACGCCTCGACGGCATTGCGTAAGAGATTGACCAGCCGCGTGTCCTGCTTTAACTCATTGGTGGATTTACGTGTTATGGGCAGGCTGTCATCTTCCTTGGTTACCAAGACCTCGGTGTAGATAAATTTGTCGCAGGCCGAAACAAAGGGCTCCGGCGTTTTTTTCTCCCCGAAGCCATATACCACCAGCCCCGCCTCCCTGATACGCGAGGCCAGCTTGGTAAAATCACTATCGCTGGAAACGATACAAAACCCGTCGAATTTATTGGTGTAGAGTAGATCCATGGCGTCGATGATCATGGCGGCATCGGTGGCATTTTTCCCTACGGTATAGCGAAACTGTTGTATCGGCTGGATCGAGTATAAAAGCAGCACCTCTTTCCAACTCTTTAAGTGGGGGCCGGTCCAGTCCCCATATATCCTCTTGACATTCGCGGTCCCGTATTTGGCTATCTCGGCGAGTAACCCTTCGATAATCGAGGGCTGGGCGTTATCCGCGTCAATTAATACGGCTAACTTCTGTGTTGTTCCAATAGACATAGTATCTCCTTATCAATATCAACTGTGGTGAGTATACAGGATTTAATGGGGATTTAAAAGGCCTGCACCCCAAAGGGGAAGCGAGTTATTTCCCCTTGCCCTGGACAGCGGACAACGCAGCTATGGTCTCCCTGCACCCCCAAAAGGCTACCATGAACCGCTTGCGCCACCCCCGCCTGAGGAGCCGCCGCCGAAACCGCCGAAGCTCGACCCGCCGCTAAACCCGCCGAAACTGGAACTGCTGCTCGACCCGCTGCCGAACCGCCCTCCTCCTGAGGAAAAGCCGGAGGAAGGGAAATGGCTAAAGACCTTCTTGCCGAAGCTGAGCGAAAACACGAGTATGAGCAGTGCCCATGCCGGCAGAATATAGATGGGAAATCCCATTGCCGCGGCAAAGGCAAGGCTCATGGCCAGGGGGATGCCGCCGAAACCAGCCCCCCAAATCCGGAGAAACCCCCCGCCTTTCTGGCGCAGCCCGGAACCAAGGGCCAGAAATCCTATGGTAATAAACAGGGCAAAAAAAAGCATGACGCCCACCTTGACCGGCCATGGCTCCGTATTTTCCCGCGACTGACGCCGGGGCACGCTGGGGACAAATGCCTTGCCGGTAATCAGCGCCGCAATCTGCGTGCTCCCTTGCAAGATACCCTGATCGTAATCACCCGCCTTAAAAAAAGGTAATATCGTCTCTCGTATGATCTCGCCTGCCCGCCCGTCCGTGATGATCGGTTCCAGGCCATAGCCGACCTCGATTTTAACCTTGCGCTCGTTCGGCGCGACGAGCAGGAGCACGCCGTTATCTTTACCTTTTTTTCCGATGCCCCAAGCCTTAAAAAGCTTGACCGCGTATTCCTCAACAGATATCCCCTCTAATGAGGTGATTGTTACCACGGCGATCTCGGCTCCGGTGGCCTTCTCCGTCTCCTCGATCAGGGCGGTAAGCTTAGACTTGGCTTCGCCGGATAAAATGCCGGCAAAATCGCTCACCCACCCCTGCGGCTTAGCCGGCATCTTTGCTTGTGCCGGCGGCGCCGCAGCCAGCACCAGCAAAACACCCAGGAGAAGGCCTTGCCAAACCCCCTTCATCAATATCCCCCGAGATAGCCTAGGCAGCATCGATCTTACCTATCACCGCTTCCACGGTCTCATGCAGATGGTAAAAGAGATCCTGGAGCTCAACGCGTTTTAACCGGATCTCCTTTTTTTTAAGCCTTTTGATCTTGGTAAAAAGATCAGGCGCCGTCACTCCCTTTTTCCCCAGCACGGCCTGCGCCTTGCTGATGAGATATTCAAAAGAAGTACCTGCCTTGATCAGATACCGCTCCTGGGCGTAGGTGTCCCGATTGATGGCCAGCCAGTCTTCCCGCAGCTTGAGCAGCTTCGCGCGCAGCTCAAATTCCAGCTGAAAGCGCAGGCGTTTCGTATCGATTCTTCTCCTCCTGAAGGGATCCGTGCCTGCCAAACAGCGGTGGTTTGCCGCGATATCGCTAAACTCCAGGGGAAAGACGTCCCAGGAGTTTGCTATCTCCTCTTGCCTCCAAAAAACCAGCCGCGGTAACTTCTTGCGTATCCGCCGCGGGATCAGGGTCTTAATTTTAGCTATCTGACCGAGATCGATCTTCTTGAAGACGAGCATCAGATTGAGATCGGAATGGCCGGGAACGAGATCCCCTCGCGCAGCGCTCCCGTACAGGATAACGCCGGTGAGGTTAGTGCCCAACACCTGTTTCAGATTTCTTGCCCAGGCCTGTACTTCGTTTTTCATAGGAGATACTCCTTTGCTGATTGTTTTCTTCTCATTATAGTTTGTGTATGTATTCGATAGGGCGCATGACCATGCCCTAGCGACGTCCAAAGGCCATCTTGTACAGCGCATACAGCACTATCAGATATGCCGCCGTCCTGATTATGATCAGGGGAGCTTCCAGATGCGCTGCCTGCCCCAGGAGCGAGGCCAGATGGGAGACCCCGAAAAGACCAAACGCGATGCCGATGTAAAGCGGAAACGGATTTTTCGTCCGGCGCCAGGCCATAAGGCCGAAGATGAGGATAATCACACATAAGATCAGATTAATAGCATACATCAGGCACATGGTAATCCTTTCTTATCTGCTGTGACGTATCGCGCGAGAGGTGCACCGTATTACAACTTGCCTTTCTTATCATGGAGCCGAATATTTTGCAATGCAGATAAGACCTTTGTTATTTCATCCGCCACCGCTTCAGTTTCGGGATGACCTCGCTCATGAAGGCCTGCGCCTGAGGCTCCGGCATAATGCCCTGCTGCGTCATAATGCCGACGCACTTGGCGATCATACCCTGCATAGTGATATCCGGCTCGGTAAAGGCGCCGTTACGAAAACAAAAATGGCAGTAATCGGTAATTTTAGATCCGTTCGCCGCGGTCCCGAAGTCATCAGCCTCTTCAAGGGGCATACCGCAGCTTTGGCAAATGGTTTCTTTGGATTGTTGACCCATTGTACGGCACCTCCTTTTTTTCTGACCGAACCGTATAAACGCCTAACGGGCACCTTATGCAACCGGATGCCCCAGTTTATTAGCCCATGTCTTTTATGATCGGTGCATAGTCGTCATGGGTGCCTACCCCAAACCCAAATGAAGTCTTCATTATCCTCGACGGCAAGCGCCCGATAGTCAAGCCCTATACGTGCAGACCAAAATTTGCCGACTTTTTTGAAATGAAGGGATGGATGTGAAGGATTTTCTTTGAGCAGCTGGAAGTTGCGTTTCGCTATTCTTTGAATGGGGTCAGGAAGATTTTCGAGACATCGCCAAAACCGTTCTGAGGTTCGGTGCATTTAGAGGTCCCGGAGCTTGCTCTTGCTTTTCTCGTCAATGGCCTCTCGGACCAAAAAATCAAGTTTACCTGTAGCGGAATCTGCCTCTATTTCCCTGTCCCACGTGCGCCAATCTTTCTCCGAAAACCATTGCCGTAACCGCGCATAATCATCCTCGGGCAGGGCATCAATAGCCTTTTTAATGGCGTTTATTCCGGTCATTGGTTCCTCCTCTTTGCTGCTACGCGGACATATTATAGCACATGTCTGTAATGACGAGAAGAAAGAAGGCAGGATCGGCTATCTTTTAAGGAATAAGTAAGGAATGAAAAATGTCCTCACGCCTTTCCCTCCTGCCTGATACAGGGGATCAGACCCCTGTATCAGGCCGAGGTGCGCTCTCAATCCCCTCCATTGTTAAGCCGTTGTAGTCAATGGCACTCCTCGCATTCCTCTCCCTGCCAGGCTTCGAAGCCCTCACGCGCGATGATCGGCACCATGATCAGGGCGGCAACGGGATCGGCCCACCACCACCCAAACAGGGCGTTCAAGACGAGCCCTCCAAGCAATATGGCAGACAGGTAAGCGCATATGTCGGTTTGGCGTGAATCGGCAACCAGGGCCTGGCTGGTAATGGCCGCTGCGACCCGCCGCTTGGCCCGCGCCAGTAACGGCATCACGATCAGGGATACGGCGGCGAGCAGGATTCCGACAATACTTGCCTCGGGTTGATCGCCCGCGACCAATGATTTTATCGCCTCGAAGCAGACATAGGCAGCCAACAGGAAAAGACTAACGCCAACCAGCCTGCGGGCCACCTGCTCGCGACTTTCATCGTGCGCAGGCGAGGCAAGCCGCCATAGCAAGATTGCCCCGGAGAAGCTTTCAATGAGGGAGTCCACGCCGAAGCCGATAAGGGCGATACTCCCTGCCAGCACACCGGCGCCGATGGCAACTGCGGCCTCCACCATGTTCCAGCCGAGGGTGAAATACTCGAGCCTCCTGCCGCGCATAAGATGCTGCGTGCGGCCTGTTTTGGCAGGGGAGGAGATTTTAGAAGCTTTTTTCATAGGGAGATGAGAGCAGGATTTCCGTATGTCAGGCCACGACCTATCCGCGCCTCTTTGATGGGATAATCTCAATGAGTGACCTGAGAACCTTATTGACTGACTCCGAATTGGGAAAGTACTTTCTTACGTCTGGCTCCAGCATAACTGCCCCGTCTTCGAGCTTGAAATACTGAACCGAGGTGGTGCCATCTGCCTTATGAATCTCGACACGGTGACCCGCGCGATATTCCTTATAGTACTTTCCTCGTACCGCAACTTTCATGCGGGAAAAATCATATTCCGATCTCATCTCTTCTACCCTTGAGGGATCCTTAGAATTCTCCTTCTTCATAATATCTCCCTTCGCGTGCCGTCGCCTTTCTGCAACTTATGATACGTATTTTACCCCCTCTCTCGGTATGAATCAAAACCAGTACGCGACCTCTAGCGGAAAGACCAACATTGACATACCGTTCCTCGTACTGAGTATTGTCACTGTCTGGAAATGAAAGCAAACCGAATCGAGGGGACGTTGTCCAAAATTATCAAAATCTTGGCCCGTTTGTAAAGCGCGTTTTTGAACAACGCCCCCTGGGTCGCACGTCCTCTGTTCCGCTGCGCCAAAGTGACCTGGTTGAACGATGTTTCCATGCTGCCCTCTCACACCGATCGAGGTTCGATAAACAATTTTATACCATCAAGGATCTCCAGTATCCTTTTTTCCGATACCTGCCCTATCTTCTCAGCCAGGTCGCTTTTGTTGACCGTAAAAATTTGAGAGATATTGACAACGCATTCCTTGGGAAGATTTGTTTCACCTTTGTTTAACCGGACATTGCCGGGGGCCTTTGTCCGGTTGAGGTTCGAGGTAAGGGAACAGACGACAACCGTGTTTATGCGGCTGGCATTAAATACGTTGTTTTGAATGACGATATGCGGATGGCGATATCCCGGCTCTGAACCCCTGGGTTCGGCAAGGTCAACCCAATATATCTCACCTTGTTTAATCACCACGGCTCCTGTTCGATGATCTCGTGGTGCCTGCGGCGCATGAGCCTTGCAATTTTCTCTTCGTTATCGTTCGGAAGATCCTCATACGCCTCATTCAATCGGGCAAGCAAGGATTGATTTTCTTGTCTTTTTAAATAGTCCTTTACCGCCATGGAAAAGACCTTGCTGCGGGAGACATGGAGGTCATGGGATAATTTATCGACCTCCTCTAGCAATTCTTCATCGAGCGATATTGCCGTCTTGACCCCAGGCATAACTGCCTCCAATCTAAATAGGGATTTTTCTCGTAATTTATTATGCACAATGTTTATACTTATGTCAATACTATTTATACTATCATTAGTATGATTTTAACTGATAGATAAGGGGGAATAAGAATTTATTCCCCCTTATCAAAGATTCGTATTTGATAATTAACTTCTAATCGCTTTTACGTCCCCATCTCCCATGAACTAAGATACTTCTCCTGCTCCGGTGTCAGGGTATCAATCGCAATCCCATTGCCTTTTTTGGTATTGAAGATTACAGCTCATTCTCCCTAATGCCTGCTATTTTTAAAAGATGCTTCATTAACCCAATTTTTAGTGGTTTATTACCATGAATCGGCACGGAAATACGGGCGGGATTACCTTCCTTCATATATACATGATGGCTACCTTTCACATGCTTGAGTTCCCATCCCTCTTTCTCCAGTAATCGAGCAAAGTCTTTCCCGGAGATGCTCTTCACACCGCAATCTCCATTACTCTATCCTTGTCAGTAACAGAAATATCCTTCAAATCGACTGACAGACAGGCATCGACGGCCTCGTAAATATTATTCAACAATTCATTAAATGAGTCTCCTTGGGTAGCACAACCCGGAATAGAGGGCACCTCTGCCCAATAACCGCCTTCTTCTGCTTCATGAACTATTACCTTGAGTTTCATCATTGCACCTCTTAAATGTTTAAAATACGCTCCTTATGGTTGGAGTTGAGCAACGTTTCAAATAACGGGGCAAGCCTCTTTTACGCCCTTAGCGGATAATTATACAGGATTTGCCGAGAGAGTAAAAGACCTTTAGGCGGGTTTCTAGAAGTTAGTTTTGATGGGTTTGCCGAACGAGGTGATTTATAAATACAGCCACCCCCTAGTATTGCGGGGGGTGGCTGTATTATCTTACGTCCCCATCTCCCACGAAGAAAGATACTTCTCCTGCTCCGGTGTCAGGGTGTCGATTGCCACCCCCATGGCCTTGAGTTTTAAGCGCGCGATTTCTTTGTCGATCTCCATCGGCACGCGGTAGACTTTCTTTTCCAGCTTCTTGGCGTTCTTGGCCAGGTACTCAGCTGCCAGGGCCTGGTTGGCAAAGCTCATGTCCATGACGCTCGATGGGTGTCCCTCGGCAGCAGCGAGGTTGACGAGCCTCCCCTCTCCCAGGACATTGATCCGCTTGCCGTTGGAAAGAGTAAACTCTTCCACGAACTCTCTGACCACGCGCCTTTTGGTTGCGATCTTGGCGAGCCCCTCCAGATCGAGCTCAACATTAAAATGCCCGGAGTTGGCCACGATGGCGCCGTCCTTCATCTGCTCGAAGTGCTCTTTTCTGATGACCTTGATATCGCCGGTCAGGGTGACGAAAAAGTCGCCGACCTTGGCTGCCTCAGCCATGGGCAGGACCCGGTAGCCGTCCATCACGGCTTCTAAGGCACGCAGAGGATCCACCTCGGTGATGATGACGTTGGCCGCCATCCCCTGTGCCCGCATGGCCACCCCCCTGCCGCACCACCCATAGCCGCACACCACAAAAGTGGACCCGGCAATCAGGCGGTTGGTGGCCCTGAGGATCCCGTCAATGGTGCTCTGGCCGGTGCCGTAGCGGTTGTCGAAGAGGTGCTTGGTGTCGGCGTCGTTGACCGCGATCACCGGGAACATCAGCACCTTTCCCTGTTCCATGCTCCGCAGGCGGATAACGCCGGTGGTGGTCTCCTCCGTGCTCCCGAGGATTGTCCTTACCACCTCCTCCCGCTCTTTGACGGAAAGGGCGGTGACCCACTCCTTGACCGGTGGGGCAAGCTCATCCAAGCGCCCCCCGCCGATCATGTGCAGGGCAGATACGAGATCAGCCCCGTCGTCCATGGTGATGGCAGGGCGGTGCGCAATGGCCTGCTGGATGTGGCGGTAGTAGGTCGCACTGTCCTCCCCCTTGATGGCAAAGGTCGGTATCCCCATGTCCTCGACAAGCGAGGCAGCCGCGTCATCCTGCGTGCTCAAGGGATTGGAGGCGCAAAGCACTACCTCTGCGCCGCCGGCCTTTAAGACCTCGGCCAGGTTCGCCGTCTCGGTGGTGATGTGGAGACAGGCAGACACCCGTATGCCCTTGAGGGGCTTTTCCTTGGCAAAACGCTCTTTAATGAGCTTTAAGACCGGCATCTCGTGCGCGGCC